>Ga0115029_1000591_pt1 | contig 34198 bp, 36 predicted proteins | sample SidtaG_3_FD_87297 | JGI IMG/M metagenome (GOLD analysis project Ga0115029, IMG submission 87297) | Marine algal microbial communities from Sidmouth, United Kingdom - Sidmouth_Asex1 metaG | ecosystem: Host-associated > Algae > Red algae > Unclassified | place: Sidmouth, United Kingdom | collected... | reverse complement strand
GACGAGTTCGAGATGGATCTCCTGCAGGATGTGCTCATCCTGCAGGGGCCGGTCTGGAAGCGACACCGGCGCGGTCGGATTCGCCGCGCTGGAGCCGCGTCACCTGAAGCTTCTCTTGATCGATGACGTTCACCCGGCCGGGGCATCACTGCCGGATTCGACCCCGTGCGGGCCGGCGTTGCTGGGGCGCCTGCGTGGCCGATGCCGCCTCGCTCGGTTTGCACGGGTTGTATTCGCCCGAACGTATCGCCCTGATCGAGCGTACCGGCGACATTCTCTTTCGCCAGCCCGACCGATGCCACTACGACGGCCAACCCGGCTACTTCGCGCACGAAGGGCGACGGGCCGGGATGCCTTCGCAGTACGGCGAGCATCTTGCTCTGGTCGCAGCGTTGTTGCGCCGGGACGGTGGCCAATCGCCGGCGGCACACCAGCGCGATTTCCTGGCCCGCTTCGGTCCGGGTGGTTCCTGGGTGGGCTACGCGGATCGACCGACCAGGGCGCTGGTCGCACGATTGCTGAGCGAGGCCGGCGAGGTGCCGGCCGTCACCGGCATCGATGACGACCAGATGCCGGTGCTCTCGGTCGTGGCGCCGTTGCACGATGCCGGTGCCTCGCGTGGACAGGTGTCGGATTCGGTCCGTGTGCTCTCCACCAATGCCGAGGCGAAGGCCGGAGCGCTCGCGCTGTTCGATCTGCTCGCCGCCTTAGCGGTCAGGGATCGACTTGCTGGATGCTTCATCTCGTCGGGCGTGTCTGGGCGCGATCGCGGAATCGGCCGGGTCCGGACTCGGCGATCTGCTGTTGCAGGGGGTGACCCTGCCGCCCCTGTCACCCGCCGAGCTGGCAGAGCGATTCGGAGCGGCATGCCACATCCGCCAGGGGTTGCCCATCGCGTTTCACCTGGCCGCGCACATGGATGACTTCGGGAAGGTGTTGCGTGACAACGTGCGCATCGGCGGCGACAGTTGCGGTCGGGCGATGGCGATCGGGGCGTTGGCCGGCATCGTGTTCGGTGTACCGGAAAAATTCGGTGCGCGACTGACGGCCGGTTGACGCATCGGGGTCGGCCCCGTTCGTTTGTCAGTGCGGGTGCCATTCAAGGGAGATCGGTATCAGGGCGCTATAATGCCGGGTTCACCTGACCGTCCGGAGCTGATCCATGTCCGACTCGTACGATGTCATCGTCATCGGCGGTGGTCCCGCCGGCTACGTCGCGGCCATTCGTGCAGCCCAGCTGGGCCTCAAGACGGCCTGCGTGGAGCAGTGGATCAACAAGCAGGAGAAGCCGGCGCTGGGCGGTACCTGCCTCAACGTCGGATGCATCCCTTCCAAGGCGCTGCTCGAGGCGACCGAACTCTACGACACCGCGCGGCACGGTTTCGCGGACATGGGCATCAAGGTCGACAAGGTGGAGCTGGACGTGCCGAAGATGATCGCCCGCAAGGATGCCATCGTCAAGGAACTGACGGGCGGTATCGAGATGCTGTTCAAGAGCAACAAGATCACTTGGCTGAAAGGACGGGGCACGTTGCTCGCCGATCGTCACGTTCGCGTCACCGCACTGGACGGCAAGGAAAGCGAGCATGTGGCCAAGAACGTGATCCTGGCCACCGGCTCGGTGCCGATCACGCTGGGTGCGACTCCACTGGAGGGTACGGCGGTGGTGGACTCGGCCGGGGCACTGGACTGGGAGTCGGTTCCGGGGACCGTGTGCGTGATCGGCGCCGGCATCATCGGGCTGGAACTGGGCAGTGTCTGGCGTCGAATGGGTTCCGAGGTGGTATTGCTGGAGGCACAGGACGCCTTCCTGCCGATGGTCGACGGAGCGATTGCCAAGGAGGCGAAGCGGACCTTCGAGAAGCAGGGTCTGGACATCCGCCTGTCGACACGGGTGATGGGCAGCAAGGTGGTCAAGGGAGGCGTGAAGGTGACCTACCAGGATGCCGACGGGGAGCACGACATGACCGTCGACAAGCTGATCGTGGCGGTCGGGCGTCGAGCCTTTACCGAAGGCGTGCTGTCGGACGAGGCCAACGTCGAACTCGACGAGCGTGGCCTGATTCACGTCGATGATCACTGCGCGACCAGCCAGCCGGGCGTGTACGCCATCGGTGACGTGGTACGCGGACCGATGCTGGCGCACAAGGGTTCTGAAGAGGGCGTCATGGTGGCGGAGATCATCGCCGGGCAGCACGGTTCGGTGAACTACGCCGTCATGCCGAACGTCATCTACACGCACCCGGAGGTCGCCTGGGTCGGACGCACCGAGGAGGAGTGCAAGAGCGAAGGCATCGATTACCAGGTCGGCAGCTTTCCGTTCGCTGCCAGCGGTCGTGCGAAGGCGAAAGGCGATACCGGCGGTCTGGTCAAGATGATTCGCGACAAGGGTACCGATCGACTGCTGGGCGCTCACCTCATCGGGCCGAGCGCCTCGGAGCTGCTCGCGCAGACCGTGCTGGCCATGGAGTTCGATGGCACCATCGAGGACATCGCGCATACCATCCATGCCCACCCCACGTTGTCCGAGGCGGTGCACGAAGCGGCGCTCGGTGCCGATGGACGCGCCATCCACATCGCCAACCGAAAGCGCGCCTGATCCCCTTCTTCTCGTCCGCGCGACAGCGCGGACGATCCGCCACCGCGCGCAGAGTCGCGCAGGAATCGCCCTTTCATGAATCTGCACGAATACCAGGCCAAGGCGTTGTTCGCGCGCTATGGCATGCCGGTACCGAACAACCTCATCGCCACCACTCCGACCGAAGCGCGCGAGGCCGCCGAGAAGCTCACCACCGAGAAGGTGGTCGTGAAGGCGCAGGTGCACGCCGGTGGACGTGGCAAGGCCGGCGGCGTGAAGCTGGTCGACACCCCGCGCGAGGCCGAGGACTACGCCAAGTCGATCCTGGGCACCCGACTGGTCACCTTCCAGACCGATGCGGCCGGTCAGCCGGTCAACACCGTCCTGGTCGAGGAAACCTGCAAGATCGCCAACGAGCTGTACCTGGGCATGGTCATCGATCGCGCCAGCCAGCGCGTGGTGGTGATGGCCTCCACCGAAGGTGGCATGGAGATCGAGACCGTCGCGCACGAGACGCCCGAGAAGATCCTCAAGCAGCAGCTGGACCCGCTGGTCGGGCTGATGCCCTACCAGGCGCGCGAACTGGCGTTCGGACTCGGCCTGAAGGGCGATCAGGTGAAGCAGTTCGGCAAGCTGCTCGCCGGTCTGTGCCGCTGCTTCGTCGAACAGGATCTGGCGCTGGTCGAGATCAATCCGCTGGTCATCACCGACGATGGCGACCTGGTCTGCCTCGACGGCAAGATCAATATCGACGGCAATGCGCTGTACCGTCACAAGGACCTGGTCGAGATGCGTGACAAGAGCCAGGAGGACGAGCGCGAGTTGCGCGCCTCGGAGTGGGACCTGAACTACGTGGCGCTGGAAGGCAACATCGGTTGCATGGTCAACGGGGCCGGGCTGGCGATGGCCACGATGGACATCATCAAGCTCAAGGGCGGCCAGCCGGCCAACTTCCTGGATGTCGGGGGCGGTGCCACCAAGGAACGGGTGGCCGAGGCGCTGAAGATCATCCTGTCGGATCCCGAAGTGAAGGGCATCCTGGTCAACATCTTCGGCGGCATCGTGCGCTGCGACCTGATCGCCGACGGCGTCATCGCCGCGGTGGCCGAGGTCGGCATAAAGATCCCGGTGGTGGTGCGTCTCGAAGGCACCAATGCTGCCGAAGGGCGCAAGCTGCTGGACGAATCCGGACTCGACCTGCAATCCGCCAGCGATCTCGGCGATGCCGCCGAGAAGATCGTCTCTACCGTAGGAGCTGCCTCGTGAGCGTCCTGATCGACAAGAACACCCGTGTGCTCTGCCAGGGCCTGACCGGCAGCCAGGGCACCTTTCACACCGAGCAGGCGATCGCCTACGGTACCCAGATGGTGGGTGGCGTCACGCCCGGCAAGGGGGGCACGAAGCACCTGGACCTGCCGGTGTTCGACACGATGCGCCAGGCGGTGGATCAGACCTCGGCGGATGCCACGGTGATCTACGTCCCGGCACCGTTCTGCAAGGACTCGATCATCGAGGCTGCCCAGAGCGGCGTGAAGCTGATCGTCTGCATCACCGAGGGCATTCCGACACTGGACATGCTCGAAGCGCGCATCGCGGTCGCGCAGAACGGTGTGCGGCTGGTGGGTCCGAACTGTCCGGGTGTCATCACTCCGGGCGAATGCAAGATCGGCATCATGCCGGGCGCCATCCACAACGCCGGCAAGGTCGGCATCGTGTCGCGCTCGGGCACGTTGACCTACGAGTGCGTCAAGCAGACCTCCGACCTGGGTTACGGGCAGAGCACCTGCATCGGCATCGGCGGTGATCCGATCCCCGGTACCAGCTTCATCGATGCGCTGGCGCTGTTCGCCGAGGATCCGCAGACCGAAGCGATCCTGATGGTCGGCGAGATCGGCGGCACGGCCGAGGAGGAGGCGGCGGAGTTCATCGCCTCCAACGTCAAGAAGCCGGTGGCCGCCTACATCGCCGGTGTCACGGCTCCCCCGGGCAAGCGCATGGGCCATGCCGGCGCGATCATCGCCGGCGGCAAGGGCACCGCCGACGACAAGTTCGCGGCCCTCGACAAGGCGGGCGTGACCATCACGCGCTCGCCGGCGGAACTGGGCCTGGCCGTCAAGCAGGCCACCGGCTGGTGATCATGGGGTCGGACCCTGGCAACCCGTTGATCTGCCTGCAATAACCGCCGAATAAGGCACCTACAACCGCGTTGCAGGTGCCTTTCGAGGCTCTCTCAGCCCCACCAGGCCGGAAGGACCGATTCGGCGCTATGCCGGATCGGCATCCAGCGCATCGTCCGAATCGCGTATCGGCTCATCACGCTCGCTGCCCGGTCGCCAGACCGCCGGCACGGCCTGGGCGTAAGCGGCCACACCGTTCGGATAACTGACCAGTTCGAGCTGCTGACCCCAGGGCGCCATGAAGTGCACCCAGGCCAATCCCGCGCTCGGCCCCTCGATCACCCGCTTGATCTCGCCCAGCACGATGAGCTGGTGGGCACGCAACGATTCCACCCCGGCATCGATGTCGTCGACGTAGAACGCCAGGTGGGAGCCGCCGACCGCATTCTGCAGCGGCGGGTGCCGGGCGGCGAGTTCGGCACTCGGCCCCCGGGTGCGTTGTTCGAACTCGAACAGTTCCAGCGCCGGCCCGTGGCCGAGACGCAGCATGACCAGTCGCGCGATCACCGCATCCGCATCGACCCCCAGATTGACCGCCATCCAATTGTCGCCGGCGCTGAGCGGACCCGTCTCGTAGAGCGTGCTGGCACCCAGCACGTCGCTGAAGAACGTCACCGCCAGATCCATGTCGGGTACCGTCATGCCGATGTGCTCGATGCCGCGCAGGCCGGCGATGGGGGCTGGAGATTCCGGCGGCATGATCACGGGTGAGCGGTGTGGCGGGTCGATAACGATACAACAGGAAAAGCGGCGATTCGCCTCGCCGCGCGATAAGCTCGCCGGCTCCCGCCCTTTCTACAAGTCCTGCATGCTGCCGTTCCGATCCACACGGCAAGCGCTGCCGGTCCTGCTCGCCGCTTGCCTGGCGAGCGGATGTTCCACGTTCGCCTCGTCGCCCGGGAACGACCAGCCGGTCGAACCGCCCGCGGACACCGAGCGGGGCGATTCGACCCTGGAGGCGCTGTCCGATCGATTCGAGCGCGAACTGCAAGCCGAACGCGAGCGTGTCGACGGCTTCGGCGACCTGCCCGATGCGGCCGACGTCGGTAGCCCTGCCCGAGGGCCTGGACCGGCCGCCGAAGAGCCCACCGTCCAGGCGCCCGGGGTGGTGACCGAACGGGCACGGTTGGAGCGACGCAATGCGTTCAATCCCTACGTGCTGACCGCACATCGCCAGAACTTCATTCTGCCCGCCTACGGCACCACCTCGCTGAACGAGTCGGTCTACGTCGAGGACGGGACCGGCTACACCGACCTGCAGCCGGTGGAACTGCGCTTCCAGCTCAGCCTGAAGGCGCAGCTGAACGGTCGCGACATGCTGCTCAAGGACGATTCGCTGTGGTTCGGACTGACGCTGGAGGCGTGGTGGCAGGTCTACAACGCCAGCGACTCGCGGCCGTTCCGCGAGACCAACTACACGCCCGAGTTCTTCTATCAGAAGCCGCTGCTGTGGGGCCCGTTCGGGGGCAGCACCACCTGGCTGCTGGGCATCTCGCATCAATCCAACGGGCAACAGGTCGGCCTTTCGCGCAGCTGGAACCGGGTGTACACCGGGCTGATCTACGAGCGCGGCAACTTCGTATTGCGACTGCGACCCTGGTACCGCATCCCCGAGGACCGGAAGGACAGGCCGGACGACCCGCGCGGCGACGACAACCCGGACATCCGGGACTTTCTCGGTCACGGCGACCTGTCCGTGTACTGGCGTCACCGCACCCGGGAATACGGCATGCTGCTGCGCGCCAATACCGCGACCGGCAAGGGGGCGGTGCAGCTCAGCTACACCTTCCCGTTCACGGAGCGGTTTCGCGGTCTGGTCCAGTACTTCGCAGGCTACGGCGAGTCGCTGATCGACTACGACCATTTCCAGCAGCGGCTGGGCGTGGGCATCGCGTTGACCGATCTGAACTAGCCAAGGGTACCGGGCGAAGCCTCAATCGGTCGGCACCTGCCACGCCTCGCCGTTGCCCAGCGCGCGAAAGCGTGCCGCGTCGATGCCGTGCGCCCGCAGCGCCTCGCCCAGCGCCTGCACCGGTGCATCGTGCGCCTCGTCGGTGAGCTGGAAGGTGCCGTGGTGGATTCCGATCGAGGGCGGGCTGCCCAGCAGTTCGAAGGCCTGCACCGCCTCGGCCGGATTCATGTGCTGCGGTGCCATGAACCAGCGTGGCTCGTAGGCACCGATCGGCAGCAGGGCCAGTGCGAACGGGCCGAGCCGTTCGCGCACGAGCGTAAAGTGACCGCCGTCGCCGAAGCCGGTGTCGCCGGCGAAATACACCCCCGGTGCCGTCGGCTCGTCCCGGGCACGCAGCACGAAGCCGCCCCACAGCGCACGGTTGCGATCGGTCAGCCCACGAGCACTCCAGTGGCGGGCCGGCACCAGTGTCGCCTCCAGGCCGCCCGGCAGGGCCGAGCCCTGCCACCAGTCCAGTTCCACGGCATCGATGCCGCATCGGCGCCACAGCAGTGCGGCGTGGCCGAGCGGGGCGATCACCGTCGGATCGTGTTCGTGTCGCAGCCGCTTCAGCGTGCGCACGCACAGGTGATCGTAGTGACCGTGGCTGAGCAGCACGGCATCGATGGGCGGCAGCGCCTCGAAGGCGATGCCGGGTGCGCGATGCCGTGCCGGGCCTGCAAGGCGTGACGGACTGACTCGTCTTGCCCACACCGGATCGGTCAGGATGTTCATCCCGTGCAGCTGCAGCAGCACGGTGGCATGGTTGACGAAGGTGGCGCGCAGACGGTCGCCCTCGATGCGTGCGTGCACCGTGGCGGGCGGCGGATTGTCCAGCCAGCGCGGCCAGCGAGTCGGCTTTCGGGTCAATGCCCAGCGCAGGGCGTCCCGTGCGGTGCCGGTCACCGGCCCGCCCGGGTTGGCAAAGCGTCCCGATTCGATCTGGGGCTTCAAGGACATCAGTCTCCTATCAGGTAGTCGCGCCCGTGCACCAGCGCCTGCTCGACGCACCAGTTCCGCACCGCGGCGCGTGCCATCGGTTGGGTCACCGCGCACAGCAGCAGCGCATCGCCGCGACACCGCTTCAACCGGGTGTAGTCGATGACCTCCCGGTGCCGTTTTCGCTGCCGTCGCTGCGGGCCGTCCAGATCGACGAAGCCGAGTACCTCGACCCGCTCGTCCACCAGGGCATCGCACCAGCGACGGGCACTGCGTCCGACCCCCGCTATCCACACCCCTCGTCCGGCGTCCAGTCCCAGGCCGGACAGTGGCGAGGCGGCCGTGCGCGCCTTCATGCGGATGAACGCCTCCTGCCGGTAGCGAGGATCGGTGCGGGTCAGCCGGCCGGGATGCTCGCGCCAATCCAGCAGCACCTCGGCAGGCTTGGACATCGGCACGCCCAGCTGCCAGGCGCGCAGCAAGAAGTCGTGGTCCTCGGGAAAGTCCCCCTCGCGGTAGCCGCCCAACCGTTCGAACAGGGCGCGCTCGGCGAACCAGGTCGGGTGCGGCAGCGGATTCTCGACGAAGCAGTTTTCGCGCACCGCCGCCGGATCCACCAGCGCGTTCAGCCATCGCGCATAACGCTGGCTGCCCGCGCCCACGCCGTCCGGCTCGCCGTGCTCATCGATCAGTCGGATGCGAGCGCCCACCAGTCCGGGTGTCGGCATCGCCTGCAGGTGCGCCAGCTGGCGGGCCAGACGCTCGGGGTAGGCCACATCGTCGTCGTCCATGCGCGCCACGAAGCGCCCGCGCGCCGCTCGCAGTCCGGTGTTCAGCGCACCGACGATGCCCGGGGCCTGCCGCGCGATCGCCCGGACGCGCGCATCCGACGCCAAGCGCTCCACCAGTGCATCGACATCGTCGTGGCCGATCACCAGCACCTCCAGGTCCGCCAGCGACTGATCCAGCACGCTGCGCACCGCCTGCGCGGTGCTCGACCGTGGACCGCCGACCGGCAGCAGCACGGAGACGGCCGGACGGGGCAGGACGTTCAAGGCACGTCGCAGGCAATGCGACTGCTAAGCTTTCGTGATCTTCGCCCCACCGACGATCGACGATGACGCCCGACCGTGCCCGCATGTTCATCGTGTCCGCGCCATCGGGCGCCGGCAAGACCAGCCTGGTGCGCCGTGCCGTGTCCGAAGTGACCGACCTGGCGGTGTCGGTGTCGCACACCACGCGCGAGCCGCGTGCGGGCGAGGTGCACGGCGAGCACTACCATTTCACCGACCGTGCCGGGTTCGAAGCGATGATCGACGATGATCGTTTCCTGGAATATGCCGAGGTGTTCGGGAACTTCTACGGCACCAGCGTGGACGCGGCGCAGCGGTGCCTGAGCGCCGGCCAGGACGTCATCCTGGAGATCGACTGGCAAGGTGCCAAGCAGGTGCGCAAGAAACTGGACGACGTGGTGTCGATCTTCATCCTGCCTCCGTCGCGGGCCACGCTGATCGAACGCCTGCGCGGACGCGGGCAGGATAGCGAGGAGGTGATCGAGCGGCGCACCCAGGAGGCGGTCACCGAGATGAAGCAGTACCACCATTCGGACTACCTGATCGTGAACGACGAGTTCGAGCTCGCCTTGGCCGAACTGAAATCGGTGATCATCGCGCATCGGGTCACCAAGGCGCGGCAGGCGTTGCGACACGCCGGTCTGATTACCAGCCTGACACATTGATATCGTCGTGACGGGGAGGTGACGGGGAGGTGACGGGGAGGTGGCGGAGTGTCATCGTGACCGGCAGCACAGCAGTGATGAGCCAGGGTGGTCTGGTTCTTGATGGTGTGAGAGACTAGACTGCTCGACCGCCGATATTGTCCGAGAGAATCCCATGGCACGTGTGACCGTCGAAGATAGCCTGGCACAGGTTGCGAACCGGTTCGATCTGGTGCTGATCGCTTCCAAGCGAGCGCGCAACATCTCGATGGGCGCCGAGCCGATGCTCAGCGCGGACAACGACAAGCCTACCGTGATCGCGCTGCGCGAGATCGCCGAAGGGCTGGTCGGCGAAGACATCCTGAAGGAATCCCCGCCGCCGCCGCCAGCCGCGGTAGAGCCTGTCATCTATGACAAGGACCTGCGCGAAGCCTTCTGAGTCCGCCCGCGGACCCCGGCCCGGCTCCTCACCGATGCCTCCGTCGCTTCGGCAACGGACCGGGCACCCTCGTATCGCCGTACGGTGCATCGCGCGCCTTTCCGGTCAACTCGTCGACGTCCGCCGTGGACCGGCTGGATGACGTTTCGCGCGAACCGGGTCACGCCGGATCGCGATGTCCACCCGGCGGGGATGCGCTGATGGACGGTTCGTCCGCGGAACCTCCGTCCGAACGCGATCTCACCCGCACCGCTTGGCGCGAACTGCTCGACTTGCTGCACGAGCGCTTCGAGGCCGAGCAGATCGCCAGCATCACCCGCGCCTTCACCATGGCACGTGATGCGCATGCCGGTGTGTCGCGCAGCTCCGGCGAGCCCTACATCACGCATCCGCTGGCGGTCGCCGCCATCGTGGTGCGCATGCAGCTGGATCACCACAGCGTGATGGCCGCGCTGTTGCACGACGTGCTCGAGGACACCCGGGTGTCGCGCGCCGAGATCAGTGCCGCCTTCGGCGAGGAGATCGCCCATCTGGTGGACGGGGTCAGCAAGCTGACCGACGTGGAGTTCCGCTCCAAGCAGGAGGCGCAGGCGCAGAGCTTTCGCAAGATGCTGCTGGCCATGGTCACCGACATCCGGGTCATCCTGATCAAGCTGGCCGACAGGCTTCACAACATGCGCACCATCGGCGCGCTGCGACCGGACAAGCAGCGGCGCATCGGCCGGGAGACGCTGGAGGTGTACGCCCCGATCGCCTCCCGGCTGGGCATGTACGCGATCAAGAACGAGCTGGAGGATCTGGGTTTTCGTGCCCGCTACCCGATGCGCGCCCGGGTCTTGTCGACCAGCGTGGAACAGGTCTACCGACGCAGGGAGAGCGCGGTCGCCAAAGTGGCGGCACGCATCGAGACGGTGCTGCAGGAGGCGGGCATCGAGGGCGCCTCGGTCAGTGGTCGGGCCAAGCACCTGTACAGCCTGTACACCAAGATGTCGCGCAAGCAGCTCTCGTTCGATCGGGTGTTCGACGTGTTCGGCCTGCGGGTGGTGCTCGACAACATCGACGACTGCTACCGCGTGCTGGGGCTGGTGCACGGTCTGTACAAGCCCTTGCCGCAGCGCTTCAAGGACTACATCGCGGTGCCCAAGGAGAACGGTTACCAGTCGCTCCACACGGTGGTCAACGACGGCGCCAGCGGTCCGCCGATCGAGGTTCAGATCCGCACCCACGGCATGGACGAGTTCGCCGAATCCGGAATCGCGGCGCACACCATCTACAAGAACGGCCCGTTGAGCGATGTGCTGGGCGGACAGCGCACGCGCAGCTGGCTGTCCTCGCTGATCGATCTGCAGAAGAGCACCGCCGACACGATCGAGTTCGTCGAGAACGTCAAGATCGACCTGTTCCCCGGGGAGATCTACGTGTTCACCCCGAAAGGGCGCATCGTGCAGCTGCCGCGCGGTGCCACGCCGGTCGATTTCGCCTACGCGGTGCACTCGGACATCGGCAACGCCTGCGTGGCCGCCCAGGTGGATCGTCGGCTGGCCTCGCTGTCCGATCCGCTCGAATCCGGGCAGAGCGTGGAGATCATCACCGGTGCCAACGCCTCCCCCAGTCCGATGTGGCTGAACTCGGTGGTGACCGCCAAGGCGCGCGCCTCGATCCGTCAGCACCTGCGCGTGCTGGACCGGGCGGAGGCCATGGCCTTCGGCGAGCGTCTGCTGCGACGCGCGCTGGGGCGCTACGAGGTATCGCTGGACAGCGTGCCGCACGAGGCCATCCAGACCTTGCTGGAGGAGCTTCGTCTGGAGGATGTGGAAGCCCTGCACGCGCAGATGGGGCTGGGCCTGCATTTGCCCAGCCTGATCGCCGAACGCATCATCGCCAACAGGAACGAGGTGCCCGGCCTGGTCACCGACCCGATGCTGCCGGACGTACCGGTGCGCGACAGCGCACCGGTGCAGATCAGCTCCCCGGACGATGCCATGCTGAACCTGTCGAAGTGCTGCCGGCCGGTCCCCGGGGACGCGGTGACCGGTTTCTTCACCGCCGGCAAGGGTGTGGCGGTGCACCGCCTTTCGTGTCGCAACGTGACCCGGTTCAGGCGTCGTCCACGCGAGCACGTCACCGTGGAGTGGGCGCCCGAGACGGTCGGGCATTTCGAGGTGGTGGTGAACGTGCACCTGGCCAATCAGCCCGGCGCGCTGGCGCGCGTGACTTCCACCATGTCGCTGATGCACGTGAACATCGAGCACATGGACTTCAACAATTCGGGTGACGACAACATCACCATCCGTTTCGTGCTGGCGGTCGAGAACCGGGTGCAGCTGGCACGCATCGTCAGGCGACTGCGCAACCTGACGGTGGTCCGCTACGTGCGGCGCGACAGCTGACCCGACGAGCGGCCCATCGATGACCAGGCGGCGATCAGGCGGCATCTGGCGGCGGCCCGTCGGTGCGCAGCGAGGCTGCCGGCACGAGAACCGTGCGGGCTATACTCGCGCTCTTTGCACCCAGGGTCGACCATGACGCGCAATGCCATCAGTACCGACGCCGCACCCGGCGCCATCGGCGCCTACTCGCAGGCGGTTCGCGCCGGCGACACGGTATGGCTGTCCGGCCAGATTCCGCTGGACCCCGCCACCATGGAAGTGGTCGAGGGCGGCGTGCGTGCCCAGATCGAACGGGTGTTCGACAGCCTGCAGGCGGTCATCGAGGCGGCCGGCGGCACGCTTGACCAGGTGGTCAAGCTGAACGTCTTCCTGACCGACCTGGCGGACTTCCCGCAGGTGAACGAGGTCATGGCCGAGCGGTTCGACACGCCCTATCCGGCCCGTGCCGCGATCGGCGTCGCCTCGTTGCCGCGCGGCGTGGCGGTCGAGGTGGAAGGCGTGCTGTACCTGGGCGGCTGAGCCGGGCCATCGCCGGCGCCTGACGCCTGGCGGCGATGACGCCGGTCACCGAGCTCAAGGGCATCGGCCACGCGATGGCCGAGAAGCTGGCGGGGCTCGGCATCCATCACGTCGAGGACGTGCTGTTCCACTTGCCGTTCCGCTACCAGGATCGCACCCGCATCACCCCGGTGGGTGCGTTGCAGCCGGGCAGCGAGGCGGTGGTGCGGGTCGAGGTGGTGCTGGCCGACGTGGTGGTGCGCCAGCGTCGCTCCCTGCTGGTGCGGGTGCGCGACGGCACCGGTTCACTGCTGCTGCGCTTCTTCCACTTCGGTCAGGCGCAGCTTCGCCAGTTCGAGCCGGGGACGCGGCTGCAGTGTTTCGGGGAGGTGCGGCGCGGCCCCGGGCACCTGGAGATCGTGCACCCGGAGTACCGCGTGCTCGATCCGGACCACGTCGACGAAGCGCTGGATGCGGCGCTGACGCCGTTCTACCCGGCCACCGGCGGCGTGCAGCAGCCCACGCTGAGAAGGCTCACCGATCAGGCGCTGGCGCGGCTGGACATCGCCACGCTGCGCGACTGGCTGCCGGCCGAGGTGTGCCGCCGGGCCGGTCTGCCGGATCTGGTCAGCGCGCTGCGCATCGTGCACCGCCCGCCCGCGGATGCGGACGTGGCCGCGCTGGTGGAAGGGCTGCACCCGGCGCACCGCCGGCTGGCGTTCGAGGAGCTGGTGGCGCACCGGCTCGGACTCAGGCGCCTGCGGCTGATGACGCAGGTGCGCCGCGCACCGCTGATCGGCGCGAACGGCGAGCTGGCGCAGCGCCTGCAGGGCTCGCTGCCGTTCGCGCTGACCCGTGCCCAGGCAAGGGTGCTGGACGAGATCCGCGGCGACATGGCCACCCCCGAACCGATGCTGCGCCTGGTGCAGGGCGACGTGGGTGCGGGCAAGACCGTGGTGGCCGCCCTGGCCGCCGCCGAGGCGGTCGCGGCCGGCTACCAGGTGGCGCTGATGGCACCGACCGAGATACTGGCCGAACAGCACCTGGTCAACATCGGCGACTGGTTCGAGCCGTTAGGCATCCGCGTCGGCTGGCTGACCGGCAAGCTGCGTGCCGCACGTCGGCGCGATGCGCTGGAGGCGGTCGCCTCGGGAGCGACGCGCCTCGTGGTCGGCACCCACGCCCTGTTCCAGAACGAGGTGGTGTTCGAGCGGCTCGGGCTGGCGATCATCGACGAGCAGCATCGCTTCGGGGTGCATCAGCGGATGGCGCTGCGCAACAAGGGCGAACGCGAGGACGAGCACGGCACGCAACTGCCGCACCAGCTGATCATGACCGCCACGCCCATACCGCGCACGCTGGCGATGACCGCCTATGCCGACCTGGACGTATCGGTCATCGACGAGCTGCCGCCGGGACGCAAGCCTGTCACCACGGTGGCGATCGATGCGGCGCGCCGCGGCGAGGTCATCGCGCGGGTGGGCAACGCGATCGATCAGGGGCGTCAGGTGTACTGGGTGTGCACGCTGATCGAGGAGTCCGAACACCTGCAGGCCGAGGCGGCCGAGGACGCGGTCGCCACCCTGCAGTCCCTTCTGGGGGAGCGGCGCATCGGGCTGGCGCACGGTCGGCTGAAACCTGCCGAGAAGGAGGCGGTCATGCAGCGCTTCAAGGCGCGGCAGCTCGACCTGCTGGTCGCCACCACCGTGATCGAGGTCGGTGTGGACGTGCCCAACGCCTCGCTGATGATCATCGAGAATGCCGAGCGGCTCGGGCTGTCGCAGCTGCACCAGCTGCGCGGACGGGTCGGGCGCGGCGAGGCGCAGTCCAGTTGCATCCTGCTGTACCAGTCGCCCTTGTCGGCCGGCGCGCGCGAGCGTCTCGGGATCATGCGCCAGACGAACGACGGCTTCGCCATCGCCAGGAAGGATCTGGAACTGCGGGGCGCGGGCGAGGTGCTGGGTACCCGGCAGACCGGGCTGGCCGAGTTCCGGATCGCCGAGCTGTCACGCGACGAGGACCTGCTGGACGCGGTCGCCGAGGTGGCCGACCGTCTGCTGGCCGATGACCCGGAGGCGGTGGCCGGGCTGATCGCGCGCTGGATCGGCGAGGCGAAACAGGACTACGGCGCGGTCTGAACGTCAGCCGGTCGCTCGACGGCCGATACCTGCCGGGTACCCGCGCCGTGCGATCGCCCCGATGATCATCAAGCCTGCTCGAGTGACGCCCGGCTCCGCCTCGGAGCTGGCCGTTCTTCACTTGGATCGCCAGTTCGAGGCGGCCGCCGACTGGGTCGTGCTGCACGGTCTGCGCGTATCGGTGGGCCGGCACCTGCTGCACCTGGACCACCTGCTGATCAACGATTTCCTGGAGTGCGTGTGCATCGACTCGCGCTATCTGACGCGCGGGCTGTCGCTGGAGGCGAACGGGCGCTTCCAGGTCAGCTCGCCCGCCGGGTCGGTACGCATCGACTCGCCGCTGGTCAAGGCGACACGCGAAGCCCGGCTGATGGCTCCGCTGGTGGAGCGTCGGCGGAGTCGCCGTCAGAGCGTGCGTCGGCGCTTGCGGCTGGGGCCCCGGGTGTCGGTGCAAGCGCTGGTGCTGCACGATCCTGCGGCGCTCACCGACCGGCAGCGTGCCACTCTGCCGGGTTCAGGCCCGTTGGCCGGTACCGTGGCCCTGCACGAGCTGCTGCAACGCCAGCGCCGGCGGCGCCAGCGTCACCCTTTCGAGCGGGTACCGGCCACGGTGCTGCGCGAGATGGCCTTGGTGCTGGCTCATCGCCACCAACCGGTCGAGGGCGAGGTGACGGCCGCGCTGCCCGCCTTGCACGGGCGGATGTCCATCGCCTTCTGAATCGATTCGCTGCGCCAGGAACGGGATCGAGCGCACGAATCGATCTTTCCGTCTGGCAATGTCGTCTCGCTTCGGACACGAGCGCTGCAGCGGACGGGTTCGGCAACCGTTACCGGGCCGTCATCCGATGCAGCACGAGCCATGATCATCAAGCAACGCGACGCGCAGGGACGCACCATCCTGGCACTCGAGCAGGCGGCCCGACAGGCGCAGGACCCGGTGCATCGCAACGGTTGCCGATCCGCCGCCGCGCGCCTGCGCGACGATCCGACCCAGGAGCGGGCCTGCCGGTTGCTGGACGAGACGTTCGGTGCGTCCGACGACTGGGCGGTGCTGCACGATCTGCGCGTGCCGATCGGGCGATTCGTGCTGCACCTGAATCATCTGCTGATCAACGAGTTCCTGGAGTGCGTGTGCGTCGATTCCCGCTACCTGCAGCGCGGGCTGAGACGGCTGGAGGACGGGCGCTTCCTGGCGGCCGCCTCGCCCGAGGACACGGTGCCGATCGGCTCGCCGTTGAGCAAGGCGGCACGCGATGCGCGCATGGTGCACACCCTGATCGACGATCGTGGCCCGCTGCGTCGCTGGCTGGGCATGGGCCCGCAGGTGTCGGTGCAGGCGGTCGTGCTGCACGATCCCGCGCTTGGCGTGGGCGCACCGGGCAGCGCGGCGCGCGAGGCCAATCGACTGATGGGCGCCGATGCGCTGTTCCCGATGCTATGGAAACGGCGTCGAAGGATGCGCCCGTTCGAGCGCGTCACCACCGAGCGGCTGCAGGACATCGCGCAGCATCTGGTGGAGCGGCATCAGCCGAACTTTTCACGCGCGCTGCTCGATCCGGTTCGACGTACGGCGTCCGTCGCGACCGCGGGGCCGGTTCGCGCCCTCGCGATGACCGCGTGATGACCGCGTGATGACCGCGTGATGGCTGTCTGATGGGCGTCAGGGACCAGGCGTCAGGGACCAGGCGTCAGGGACCAGGCGTCAGGGATCAGGCGTCGCCGTTGTGCGACACCTCGTCCGCCAGCACGTAGCCGGTGTGCCGTTCGCACCATCGCCACAGCGCCTCGCGCCGTTCGGGCGTGTCGGCGCGCCGGCTGGCCGCCGTCAGGTAGGTCGAGCGTGCCGCCCGGTCGTGCCAGAATTCGCCGCTGCTGGCCAACGGCGCCTCGGCGGCCGACAACCACACCAGCGTGTCGGCGCCTTCACGCCCCGAGCGCAGCAGACGCAGCGGACCGAGCACCTTCGAGAAGGCGGGCAGGGCATCGTTGATGCCGGGCGTGTCGACCCAGCCGGGGTGCAAGGCGTGAAACACCACCTGCTCGGCCGGCACGCGTTCGGCCCATAGCTCGTTGAGCGTCACCTGGGCGCGCTTGGCGCGCGCGTACTGCCTGGCGCCCTGGTAGTCGGCATCGGGCATCTCCAGCCCGTCCACCGTCAGCGGCTCGGTGTACATGCCACCCGAGCTCATGGTCAGTACCCGCGAGACTCGTCCGCCACGCATCAGCGCCGGCAGCAGCAGGCCGGTCATCAGGAACGGTGCCGCGACCATCAGCTCCACGCCCAGGTCGGTTCCGTCCTCGCTGCGCCGGCGCCGGTTGAACAGCGCACCGGCGTTGTGCGCCAGCACATCGATGCGCTCGCAGCGCTCCAGCAGCGTCTCGCAGGCACCGCGCACGGCGGACAAGTCCCCCAGGTCGGCGATCACCGCCTCGATCGCCGCGTTGCCGGTACGCTGCTGCAAGGCCTCGACCAGCGCATCGGTCTTGTCCCGGTCCCGCCCCACCACCAGCAGCCGGGCGCCCAGCTCGGCGTACAGGCCGGCGGCGACCTGGCCGATGCCGGACGTGCCGCCGGTCAGCACCACCGTGCGCCCGCTCAGATCGTAGGATTCGAGTGCCGGCCAGTCGTGCAGGCGCCGCCGCAGGGCGGGGCCGATGCTGGAGAAGCTGGGCAGCACGGTGCGCTCGATCAGCGCGTCGAGGACGTTGCGGGGCATGGGCGCTCACGGGACAAGGGTAGGGCGGTCGATCCTGGGACCTCGGCGGGCGGGTCAGTGCGCACCCGATAAGATCCACAGACTACCCGCCCCTTTCCGATCGGTTCGTCCCGTTGCCTCCGATCGGCTCCGATCGCCTGCTGATACCGAGCCCTGCCCCGATGCGCGAGCACCTGCGACTCTCCCTGGTCGACATCGACCGATTGGCCACGACCGCCTTGCGCGCGAGCGGTTTCTCGGACGCTCAGGCGCGGGCCATCGCGCGCAACGTCACCGCCGCCGAGCGCGATGGCTGCACCTCGCACGGGCTGTTCCGCATTCCGTTCTACCGCGGTGCGCTGGCCAACGAGCGCTGCGATGCGCACGCCACACCGACGCTTGTCACCGACGAGCGGGCGATCGTGCACGTGGACGCCGGTGGCGGCTTCTGCCCGCTGGCGCTGGAAACCGGTCTGCCGGCACTGATCGAGACCTCGCGGCGGCACGGCATCGCGGCGCTCGCGATCCGCCGGGTCTACAACATCGCCGCGCTGTGGCCCGAGGTCGAGCGGCTGGCCGAGGCGGGCCTGGTGGCGTTCGCCTTCACCGCCTCCAATGCCAGCGTGGCGCCGGCCGGCGGCACCGCCAAGCTGTACGGCACCAATCCGATGGCGTTCGGCTACCCGCGCCACGGGCGCCCGCCGCTGGTGTTCGATCAGGCCTCGGCGGCGTGCGCGCGCGGCGAGATCCAGTTGCGGCTGCGCGCCGGCGAGTCGCTGGAGCCCGGCTGGGCGATCGATGCCGACGGGCAGCCGACGCTGGACCCGCAGGCGGCACTGGACGGGGCACAGCTGCCGTTCGGCGGGCACAAGGGGGCGGCGCTGGCGCTGATGGTGGAGCTGCTGGCCGGTGCCCTGATCGGCGAGCTGTTCAGCACCGAATCCAGCGAGCACGACGTGCACCGGATCGGCGCCCCGTTCGGCGGGGAGTTCCTGATCGCCATCGATCCGGCGGCCTGCGCACCGCCCGGGCAGGCGGCCGACGCGATCGCGCGGGCCGAGGACCTGTTCGCCCGTGTGCTCGAGCAGCCTGGAACGCGCCTGCCGTCGGACCGGCGCCTGGCCGCTCGCGCACATCACCGAGAGCACGGTGTCGAGATCGACGCCGAGCTGGTCGAGCGCCTGCGCGAGTCCTAGCAAGTCCTAGCGAGGCCGGCAGGGACCGCCGGCGGCGCGCTCAGTCGCGGCTGGCCAGCCTGGCCGGGTCGGCCCGGTTGTCCTGACGAGACGGATCCCGGCGCATGCCCACGTGGGCTATCCCGTCCTCCAGGAACGGCTCGCCGAAGCGGGCGAAGCCTGCGCTCTCGTACAACGGCACCGCCTCCAGTTGTGCGTCCAGCCGCTGCGGTACGTCGCCGAGGCGACCATCCAGATCATCGACCAGTCGCATCAGCACCTGCCGCGCGATACCGCGACGCCGGTGCGAGACGACGACCGCCACCCGACCGATGCGTGCCTCGGCATCGGTGCCGGCGGGCGCCATCGATCGGGCGCAGGCGACGAGCTCGCCGTCCTGGCGAGCGATCAGGTGACGGGTGCCGGGCAGCACGTCCTGCCCGTCGATGTCCTGGTAGACGCAGGACTGTTCCAGCACGAACACCGCGCTGCGCAATTGCAGCAGGTCGTGCACGTCGCGTCCGCTCAATGCCTCGAACCGGACCAGCGTCCAGTCGATCACGTCGCGTGCCGTCGCCGGCGACGCGCCGCCCCGATCCGGGCGCCCAGCAACAGCAGGGCACCGAGCAGCGCACCGGTGAGGGCCCCGTACAGATGCGAATCCACCACCACGTGCCCGCCCGCCATCGACTCGCTGCCCGGCAAGGCACCACCGATCTGCTCCCAGCCCAGCTTGACGACGATACCGACCAGCAACAGGGCGGCCGAACGTGGCCACACGGCAAGGTCGGCCAGCGTGCCGGCCACCAGCAGCCCGTGCAAGGTGCCGCTGAAACCCACGTACCAGCTCACTTCAGGGTTCCCGTACCAGAGCCCCAGCCCCACGCCCAGGCTGCAGCCGGCGATCAGCACCGCCCACTGCCACGCCTTGAAACGCGGCCACACCAGCACCACCACGAGCGCAAGCCCGAGCAGGTTCATCACCAGATGGCCGGCACCCAGATGCACGAAATTACCGCTGAGCAACAGCCACCACTCGCCCTGGCCGATGGACGTCCGGTCGAAGCGCCAGGCGTCGACAAGGCCCGCGCCTTGCAACAGCAGGCACGACAGGGCGACACCGACAGCCAGCAGGTTGGCGCGGTCGGTGCCGAGGCGGTGCCACCGCCGCCTGGCGTGCTGTCCAGTGTCAGGAATCATTCGGTGCTGCCCGGGTCGGACTCGAAACGCCGGTGCTATCCTCAACAGGTTGTGCGGCGCGCGCGAATCACATCGCGACGCTGCGCCAGGAACGGACACGAAGAATAGATGAAACCCGCATACCCGATCGCCCGCCATCGCGGATCGATGCCCGTCGCCGCCCGGCTCGCTCGCGGCTTCACGCTGATCGAGATCATGGTGGTGGTCGCGATCATCGCCATCCTGGGCGCCACCGTGGTGCCGCTGATCATGGATCGTCCCAACGAGGCACGCGTGGTGCGCGCCAACCAGGACATCGCCAACTTCAGCTCGGCACTGGAGCTGTACCGTCTGGACAACTTCAGCTATCCCTCGACCGAACAGGGACTGGAGGCGCTCGTCGAGAAGCCCAGCGGTGATCCGGAGCCTGCCAACTGGAAGAGCTACATCAAGAAACTGTCCAAGGATCCGTGGGGTCGGGACTACCTGTACGTCAGTGAAGGCAACGATTTCGAGATCGTCTCGCTGGGCAACGACGGGGCCGAAGGCGGTGAGGAGTTCGACGCGGACATCTCGAGCGCGGATTGAGCCGCGCGGGCGCTCGGTGATGAGCGTGCCCGCTCGGCAGAGCGTGCACGCCCGGCCGATCGGTGCCCGCGTGCGCCGTGCGGCGCGACCGGGCGTGCAGCGTGCCTTCACGCTGATCGAGCTGCTGGTGGTGGTCGCGATCATCGCCATCCTGGTCGGCGCGGTGGTGCTCAGCATCGATTTTCGCAATGTCGGTGGCGGCATTCGCGACACCGCGTTGCGCACCGGCCTGGTCATGAACCTGGCCGCCGATCAGGCGGTGTATTCGCGCCAGCAGTTCGGGGTGCGCTTTCACCCGGACAGCTACGAGTTCTGGATGCTGGCCCCCGAACAGGAAGGTGCGGAAGGGGACGGCGACACCGACGAGCTGGTCTGGCAACCGGTGCTCGACGAACGGCTCGGCTATCGCCCCACCGGCGTGCCGACCGAGTTCCAGCTGGATCTGTCGGGAGTGCCGGTGGTGCTCGCCTCGTTCGAGGAGGAGCAGGCGCAGGCCAGCGACGAGGACCCGCTCAAGCCCCACATCCTGTTCCTGTCCAACGGCGAGGCCATGCCGGACTTTCGCATCACCATCCAGGACAGCGAAGCCGAGTTCCGCTGGCAGGTGACCACCGGCGAGCTGGAGCCGTTGGTCGTCGAGCAGCTGGAGGGTCCGCCGTGAGGCGGTCGATGACGCTGCGGACCGGATCACCCCCCGGATCCCGGGGCTTCACGCTGATCGAGGTGCTGGTGGCGATGACGATCCTGGCGGTGGGCGTTTCGGCCCTGGTGATGTCGGCGGCCGCCAGCAGCTCGCGCGCCGACCTGCTCAGGAACCGGGAGATGGCGCGCTGGGTGGCCAGCAACACGTTGACCGAATGGCAGGCGGTGCCCGCCTGGCCGGACCTGGGAACCACGAACACCGAAGTCACGCTGGCCGACCGGCGCTGGTTCGTGCGCACACGCGTGCAGCGCGTGGCCGACGACGATCTGCGGCGCATCGACATCCAGGTGCGTCTCGAGCGCGACGCGGAAGGCTACCTGTACGCGGTGAAGGGCTTTCTGGGCAACCCGGAATTCCGCTCGTGAGCCGCCGGGGCCGCTCGGGCCGCCCGGGCCGTCGCTGCGGCGGGTTCACGCTGATCGAGCTGCTGGTGGCGCTGTTCCTGCTGGCGGTGCTCGGTACGGCAGGCTTCCGGATGCTGATCCAGATCAATCAGACGCGCGAGTCGATCGACGACCTGTCCGATCGGTTGTCCGCCCTGCAGCGCACCTTCTACTGGCTGGCCGAGGACATCACCCAGGCGGTCGACAGACCGGTGCGCTCGGCCGTGGACGCGCCCTTGCCGGCCTTTCAGGTGGATCTGGCAGGCGGCTCCCTGCTGGACCTGACCCGGGCCGGCTGGGCCAATCCCGCCAGCGACGTGTTGCCGCCGCGCTCGGACCTGCAACGCGTGTCCTGGTCGCTGGAGGAGGACCGGCTGATCAGGAGCTACTGGTACCACCTGGACCCGATCGACGAGACACCGAGCCGGCGTCGCCAGATGCTCGATCGGGTCACCGACCTGACGCTGCGCTTTCTGGACGAGGGCGGGGAGTGGCAGACGAGCTGGCCGCCGCCGGATGCTCAGCTGGAGGCGCGGGCACCGGATCTGCCACGTGCGGTGGAACTGAACTTCACATTGCAGGACATGGGCGAGGTGCGCCGCGTGTTCGCGCTGCCGTCGTGAACGGCGTGCACCGTCCGGAACGGCGCCAGCGCGGCATCGCCATCGTCACCGCCATGCTGGTGGTCGCGCTGGGCACCATCACCATGGTGTCGATCGCCAGCCGGCAGCAGCTGGTGCTGCAGCGCGAGCGCAACGAGGCGGCGATCGGCCTGGCGCGGGATCTGGCGATCAGCGGCGAGCGCTTCGCGGCGGCACTGCTGTACCGCGACCGGCAGGACGGCTTGCGCGAGAACACCGACTCGCTGGACGACGACTGGGCACAGACCATCCCGCCGGTGCCGATCGACGAGGGCGCCGCGCTGCAGGGTTGCATCGTCGACATGCAGGGACGCTTCAACCTGAACAACCTGGTCGATGCCGAGGGCAATGCCGTGGTGGCCGCCGTCGAGCAGCTGCAGCGGCTGCTGTTCGAACTGGGCATCGACACCGTCAAGGCGCAGGCGCTGCTCGACTGGGTGGATGCGGACGTGAACGCGACCGTGCCCGATGGCGCCGAGGACGACTACTACAGCGGCCTGGACCCGGCCTATCGCGCCGCCAACGGACCGATGATCTCCGCCAGCGAGCTGAAGCTCGTCAAGGGGTTCAGCCCGCTGGTGGAGGAGGAGGCCGAGGACTACGAGCTGTTGCTGCCGCACGTGGCCACGCTGCCGACCGTCAACGGAGCGACCGCGGTCAACGTCAACACCGCCACGCCCGAGGTCATCGCCTCGATCGCGCCGGACCTGAAGGGGCTGGAAGGGGACCTGACGCGCTGGGAGACCGGTGCCTACGAGGACTACCCCGAGTGCGAGGACATCTTCGACCTGGCCACCGACGATGCGCCGGACGCGCTGGTCGCCGACCAGGAGCGCCTGCCCTACGAAAGCACGCTGGTGTTCGCCGAAGAGGCGGACCCCGGTGGCGGCAACGGGCTGGATCTCGGGCCCGATTCTGGCTATGACGTGCGTTCCGACTACTTTCAATTACGTATCGATGTGTTGACCGAGGCGTTGCGCCTGTCGCAATACACCCTGTTCGAGCGCGACGAGCAGGGGCGCACGCGTGTGCTGTACCGTTCACGCGACACGATCTGATCGTGTCGTGCCGTCCCGTTTTCAAGGTTGCGTCGAGGTGACAGACCCCTAGTGTCCAGACACGTCATCATCCACTGGCCCGACACGAGCAGCGACACGGTGCGCTGGCGCGTGGTCGGCGAGGGCGATGCCGCCGTGGCGCCCACGCGCACCGGCAGCCTGCAGGAGGCGGCCGAGGACGTCGATGGTCAGCGTGCCACGCTGGTGCTGTCGGGCGACGGCGTGCTGCTGTCGCGCACGCACGTGCCCGGCGGGTCGGCCTCGCGCGCACCGGTGGTGGTGCGCTACGCGCTCGAGGAACAGCTGGCCGACGATGTCGACGATCTGCATTTCGCGCTCGGGCGCAAGAGCGGCGCCGACGTCTATCCGGTGGCGGTCATCGGTCGCGACGAGTTCGAGGCGGTGCTGTCGGCATGTGCCGACGCAGGGCTGCGGCCGACGGCGATCGTGCCGGAGATGCTGGCCTTGCCGGGCACCGACGTCGACAAGGGCGAGCCACCACGCTGGAGCGTGCTGGTGGATGGCGAACGCACCGTCGTGCGCCTGGACGAGCACGCAGGCTTCGTCACCGATACCGCCATGGCCGGAATGATGCTGGCCGGCGCGCGAACCGATGCGCTGACCACCGATGCCGAGATCCAGCCTGCGCTGCTGCTGTACGCCGACCCGGTCACCGCGGAAGAGCTGGACCTGCCGCACAGCTTGCCGGTCGAGCACGGTGGCTACGACGGTGACCCGCTGACGCTGTTCGCACGCGGGCTCGGCGGCGGCGTGCCGATCAATCTGCTGCAGGGCGACTACAGCCTGCGGCGCCAGTTCGATCGCACCTGGAAGCCCTGGCGTTGGAGCCTGGGTCTGGCCGCGGCGCTGCTGCTGGTGCTCCTGGGCGGCCGCGTGCTGGAGCTGAACCGGCTCGCCGCGGAGGAGGCTGCTCTGGACGATGCCATCGCGCAGGCCTTCGAGCAGGCCTTGCCCGGTTCCACGATGCGTCGCCCGCGTCGCCAGATCGAGCAGGCACTGGGTGCGCTCGGTGCCGGCGGTGGCGGCGGGTTCACCGATCGCTTCGCGCAGGTGGCCGAGACGCTGGCCACCCAGCCCCAGACCACGCTGAACTCGATGAGCGTGCGCGGCGATCGCATCGACCTGGACCTGGTGACCGATGCGGTGCCCACGCTCGATGCGCTCAAGCAGACGCTGGAAGGACGCGGCGATCTGTCGATGGAAGTGCAGTCCGCAGTGGCGGACGGCGACGGCATTCGCGCCCGGGCACGCATTCAATGAGCCGATCACGATGAAGGACTGGTACCTCAGGCAGAGCCCGCGCGATCGAACCATCGTCGTCGTGCTCGGCGTGCTGTGCCTGGCCGGGCTGCTGTACGCGCTGCTCTGGTATCCGGTCGCCAGCCGCGGCGATGCCGCTCGCCGGGCGATCGCCAGCAAGAGCGAGACGCTGAGCTTCGTGCGGGAAGGTGGCGCACGCATCGTGGCCAACGGCGGTGCCGGGGCGGGCGCTGCACGGCTGTCCAGCGACAAGGCGCCCTACCTGCTGATCGACGAGGTGATCCGCGCGGCCGGCATCTCGCCTCCCGAGCGCGTGGAGCCTGCCGGCGGCGACGGAGCTCGAGTGCAGTTCAGCGAGGTCGAGTTCGATCGGCTGATCGGTGTGCTCGCCGAGCTGGAGCTCTACGGCCTCCAGGTCAACAACATGACGCTGACGCGACGCAACCCCGGCACCGTGTCGGCACGCTTCACCATGGAGCGCGGTTGATGCGAATCGTGCGACTGGTGCTGCTGGGCATCGCCTGCTACCTGGTGACGCTGGTGGTGCTGTTCCCGGCGGCACCGGTCGTCGATCGGGTGCGCGACCAGTTGGGGCCGGTGGCACTGGAGGGCGTGTCCGGACCGCTGTGGCGCGGACACGTGGAACGCGTGCGCTCCACCGACGATCTGCTGCCGCTGGCGTTCAGCGACGTCACCTGGCGGCTGGCACCCGGATCGCTGCTCGGCGGCGGCGGTGCCCGGGTGGGCTTCCAGGGCTATGGCGGGCAGGGCGGCGGGCTGGTGGAACGTAGCTGGGAGAACGACCTGGTGGTCAGCGATTTCACCATGAACGCACAGGCCGATGCGCTCGAGCCGCTGTTGCCCGCCCCGATCGCCGAGTTCGACGGAACGCTGGACGTGGACATCGAGCGACTGGAAATCAGGGACGAACTGCTGCAGAGCTTCCGCGGGCGGATCAGCTGGCGCGATGCGGTGCTGATCCGTCCGTTCGCCGGACGCTTCGGCACCATCGACATCACGATCGCGCCGGAGGGCGAGTCCTTGCACGCCGGCACGCTGTCGATCGGCGGCGCGGATGTCGATGGCGGAGGCAGCTTTACCCTCGCACCGAACGGGGACTACACCGTGGACGTCGCGCTGACGCCGTCGGCCTCGGCGCCACCGACCATCGTCGACGGTCTGCGCCGCGTGGCCCGGCCCGATGCCGCCGGCGCCTATCGCCTGCAGCAATCCGGAAATGTGAACCGGCTCATGTAAAGAGTCTGCGATCGGCGCCCGACGGGTGTCAGGAACGCTGCCGAGCCGATGTCTCGGGCTTGGCGTTCCCGGGTAATTCGGACACGAGGCTAACTATTTCCGCGTCCGGACGCTATACAGGAGGAAGCCCCCAAGACCTGAACGGCATGAACGCGCCACTGGACAGCGAAACACTCGACGCCCTGCGTGATCAGGCGCTCGAGGTGGCGCGTCGGGCCGGTGAATGCATCCTCTCGGTATACGGCATCAATGGTGAAGGTGTCGAGACGGTCGGTGTCAACCTGAAGCAGGATCGCACGCCGGTCACCACCGCCGACATGGCGGCACATGCGCTGATCATCGATTCCCTTGCAGCCCTGTCCCCCGAGTTTCCGGTGCTGTCCGAGGAGTCCGACGAGATCCCGCTCGCCGAGCGAGGCGCCTGGCCGGCCTACTGGCTGGTCGACCCGCTCGACGGCACGCGCGAGTTCCTGCGTCGCAACGGCGAGTTCGCGGTCAACATCGCACTGGTCGCCGATCATCGGCCGGTGCTGGGTGTCATCGTCGCACCGGTGCTCGATCTGGCCTACCACGCGGTGCGCGGTGGCGGCGCCTGGAAGGCGATCGGTGACGGTCAGGCGGAACCCATCCACGTGCGCGACGTCCCGGCGCGCGGTCCGACCGTCGCGCGCAGTCGCTGCCCCACCACCGGAGCACGTCTGCAGCGCTTCCTGGACGGGCTGGGGGACTACGACGAGATCCCCATGGGATCGGCGCTCAAGTCCTGCCTGGTGGCCGAAGGCGTGGCCGACGTCTACGCCCGCCTCGGGCCGACCGGCGAGTGGGACACCGGTGCCGCGCAGGTCATCGTGGAGGAGGCGGGCGGCCACCTGGTGGACACCGCGTCGCTGCAGAACCTGACCTACAACATGCGCGAGTCGCTGATCAACCCGGACTTCCTGGTGTTCGGGGACCAGCGGGTCGACTGGCGCGGTCACCTGGCCCCGGCCCTGGTCCGGACCGGGGCCTGATCCGCAGCCGGCCTGCAGCCGACCGGAGCCTACCGCCCGATCGTGCACTCGCCTCACGAAATTCTCGTCAGGCTGTCGTTCGTGCGCTATACGTCAGTGGACGATCCGGAACGAATGCAGGGATGTTGCCCGACCCGACCCTGTTCCACGAAGACGGAGTGAGCGTCACGCCCGGCTGGTTCACCCATGCCGGCACGAGCCACGCCATGCGCACCGTGGTGCGCGTATCGCTGATCGATCGTACCCCGCCCCGCGGTTCGTGGCGCGCGCTGTTCTTCAGCGCCGTCCCGCTGGTGATGTTGACCGGAGTGTCCCTGTGGCGAGAGCGGATGCCCTGGGGATTGGCGTTCGCGCTGTTCGCCGCTTCGGTGCTGCTGGCGTTGACGGCTGCCCGGTACGCCTTCGTGGCGCGTGATCGTCGGCGGCTGGAGGTGCTGCTGGCGGACGGCACCCGGGTGATCATCGAACGGCCCGGCCACGCCTTCCTGGAAGGTGTGCATGCGGCCCTGCTGCGAGCCATGGACTGGCACCACGGCAGCCCTGCCGGCCCGTTCGGTCAGCCGTTGGTCGGAGCTGCGGCAGCGCCGCCCGCGGACCGGGTCGGTGCGGCGACCGATTCGCGTGCCTGACGGTCGATGGCGCCCTGATCGCGGGCCGGTCCGGCACCCGGCAGGCCGTGTGCACGATGGATCGGCGTGGCACCGATGTCCGCTCCGGCAGGCCTGCAATCGCTGAGGCCCGCATCAAGCGACTCACGATATTCACGTTCTTACCGCAAGCGGTGTTATCTTGACGGTAACGCGCTCGACGTTCGCTCGGTCTCCGAGTCGGCGTGGATCCGTTCGTCGAGATCACCTCTCCGGAGAACCGGGCCGTCGCCACCGACCCGGTAGCGATAAGCGGTGTCGTGGGCGTCGACGACTTCAGGAACCTGAAGCTGCTCGTCAAGCAGAAGGGCGCTCGCAACTACTGGAACGGCACCGCATGGCAGGGCAATCGCATCGAGCTGGAGCTCGACGCTGCCTCGATCGGAGCCGGAGGGGAGTGGACGTACACGCTGGACCAGTCCGTCGCTCCACAGGGTCAGGGCGTCCCGCGTGACGTCGTGGTCCGGGCGTTCGCCACCTACGAGGACGGCACCGCGAGGGGAAACCGTATCAGGTCGGATCAGGTCGAGATTCGCTTCTAGCGCATCCTGATCACGAAGCGATGCCCGAGCGCCGGCTACCGCACCCTCTGCAGATCGAGATGCGTCAGTCGGGCGTCGCTGCCCGGATGTCGTGCGCGTAGTCGATGATCAGCGGCGCATGGTCCGAGAACAGCTTGTCCCGATAGATCCGCGTGCGCGTCACCGCCTCCGCCAGATCGTCGCTGACGATCTGGTAGTCGATTCGCCAACCGACGTTGTTGGCGCGCGCCTTGCCGCGTTGCGACCACCAGGTGTACTCGTGCGGCTTCTGCGGCAAGGTCCGGAATGCGTCGCGATAGCCTTCGTGTTCGAACAGGTCGCCGATCCAGGTCCGCTCCTCGGGCAGGAAGCCGGAGTTCCTGCGGTTGCCGCGCCAGTTTCGGATGTCCGCCTCGGTGTGGGCGATGTTCCAGTCGCCCCCGATCACCACCGGTAGCCCCTCGGCGCGCAGCGCGCGCAGATGCGGCAGGAAGCGTTCCAGCATGCGCATCTTGTACGCCTGGCGCTCCTCGCCGCTGCTGCCCGAGGGCAGGTACAGCGACACCGCGATCAGGTTCTCGAACCGAAGCTCCAGATAGCGACCCTCGCGGTCGATCCAGTCGATGCCCAGGCCGTGACGTACCTCGAGCGGCGCATGGGCGGAGTAGACGGCGGTGCCGCTGTAGCCCTTCTTCTGCGCGTCGTGGAACCAGCGATGGAAGCGGCGCGGGGCGAACACCGGATCGCTCAGCTGATGGCGCTGTGCCTTGGTCTCCTGCAGCAGGACCAGGTCGGCACGCTGGCGAACCAGCCAGGTGAAGAAGCCCTTGGCGGCCGCCGAGCGAATGCCGTTCAGGTTGGCGGTGATGATGCGCATGCCGATCAGTCTAGCGTCACAGAACGGCGCAGCGCCGCTTCACGACGGGTGACGCTTGACGCTACGGGTCAGGAACTGCCGAGGAATGGATCCGGTGCAGACGAACCGACCCGACGGCCCGTGACAGGATCTTCAATGAAGGCACCGCTCATCGCATCGAACGCCTGCCGCCCCGCCTTCCAGGACGCGTCGCGCGGGCGATGCCCGGCGACGAGCGTGCAAGCCTGCGCATGCGGCGCAGCGTGGGCGCTGTTGCTGGCCGGTCTGTTCATGAGCGGCATCGCGTCCGCCGACCCCGTCTACCGATGGCAGGACGGCGGGCTGACCACCTATCAGGATCGCGCCCCGGATTCCAAGCAGGACGACGGGCACAGCATTCTCAACACGCAGGGCGTGGTGCTGGAAAGGGTGCTGTCGCGCGAGGAACGACGTGAGGCGAGGAAGCGTGCGCGCCAGAACGACCTGGCCCGCATCCGTGATCGTGCGCTGCTGGCAACGTTCACCACCGAGGAGGACCTGTCGCGCACCCGAGACGATCGCGTCGGCATGATCGACGGCCTCATCAGCCGACTGGACGATCGCATCCGCATCCTGTCCGACCGTCTGGCGATCGTCGACAAGCGCGTGCTGATGCAGGAGAAGGCCGACAAGCCGGGCGGCGCCCAGGCGTCGTTGTACGCCGAGCGGGACAGCATCCAGCGCAACATCGAGAACGCCTGGTCGCTGATCGATGCGAAGGCGGCCGAGCGCAACGATGTGGCGGCCAAGTTCGACGATGACCTGGAGCGCTACCGCGAGCTCAAGGCGCTGCGCAACTGAGGCACCCGGCAGGCACCATCCTCAGGCCGGGCGCTCCTCGCCGATCAGCGTGCCGGCACCCTGATCGGTGAACAGTTCCAGCAACAGGGCGTGCTCGACCCGTCCGTCCAGGATGACCACGCTGGGCACGCCCGCCTGCACCGCATCCAGTGCGCAACGGACCTTGGGCAGCATGCCGCCATGGATCGTGCCGTTGTCGATCAGCAGATCCACATCACGTGCCGACAGCCCGGTCAGCAGCGTGCCATCCGCATCCAGGATGCCCGGCGTGTTGGTCAGCAGCAGCAACCGGGAGGCGCCCAGGGCAACCGCCACGGCACCGGCGACCAGATCGGCGTTGATGTTGTAGCTGGCCCCCTCGGCGTCGGTACCGATCGGCGCCACCACCGGAATGAAGCGATCGTCCATCAATCGCTCCAGCAGGCGTGCATCGATGCGTTCCACCTCGCCGACATAGCCCAGGTCCGCGTCCGGCTTGCCGGGCAGGCGCATCGGGCGCGCCTGGATCAACCGCGCATCCTTGCCGGTGACCCCGATCGCCCGCCCGCCGGCGCGTGCCAGATTGGACACGATGTGCTTGTTGACCAGCCCGCCCAGCACCATCTCGACCACTTCCATGGTGGCCGCGTCGGTCACCCGCATGCCGTCCAGGAAATGGCTCTCGATGTTCAGCCGTTCCAGCATCTGGCCGATCTGCGGGCCGCCTCCGTGCACCACCACCGGGTCGATGCCGACCTGCTTCATCATCGCCACGTTGGCGGCGAAGCTCTTCTGCAGGTGCGCATCGGTCATGGCGTTGCCGCCGTACTTGATCACGATGCGCTCGCCGGCGTAGCGCTGCAGGTAGGGCAGCGCCTCGTTCAGCACGCGGGCGGTGTCGCGTGCGTCGCGGGTATCGACGGTGGGGGTGCCGCTCACGGTGCGAGTCGTCCGAATCGGCCTCAGAACGGGACCTGGATGGCGTCGTCGGTGGCGAGCATGGCGGTGCGGAACGCCTCCTGGATGCGTGACAGCGCCGCCTCGTCGTCGGCCTCGAAGCGGATTACCAGGGACGGGGTGGTATTGGAGGCGCGCAGCAGCCCCCAGCCGTCCGGATAGTCGGCGCGCACGCCATCGATGGTGGTCAGGGTCGCTCCCTCGAACGAGGCGTTCGCGGTGAACGTCTCGACGAACTCGTGCTGGGCGCCGTCGCGTTCGAACTTCACGTTCAGCTCCGGGGTGTTGATGCTGTCCGGGATCTCGCCGAAGATCTCGCTGGCCGAGCGGTCGGTCCTGGACAGGATCTCCAGCAGGCGGGCGGCGGCGTACAGCGCATCGTCGAAGCCGTACCAGCGCTCCTTGAAGAACAGGTGACCGCTCATCTCGCCCCCCAGCATGGCGCCGGTCTCCTTCATGTGCTTCTTGATGAACGAGTGCCCGGTCTTGTACATCAGCGGCACGCCGCCGGCCGCCTCGATCGCCTCGGGCAGCACCTTGGAGCACTTCACGTCGTAGACGATCTTGGCGCCGGGGTTGCGCTCGAGCACATCGCGCGAGAACAGCACCATCTGCCGGTCCGGCCAGATGACGTTGCCCTGGTCGTCGATCACGCCGACCCGGTCGCCGTCGCCGTCGAACGCCAGGCCGACCGCGGCACCGGTCTTGGCCACCAGCTCCTTCAGGTCGACCAGGTTCTCCGGCTTGGCAGGGTCGGGGTGGTGATTCGGGAAGGTCCCGTCCACGTCGGTGAACAGACCGTGGGCGGTGGTGCCCAGCCGTTCGAACATGCGCGGGGCGACCGCGCCGGCCACGCCGTTGCCGCAATCGAAGGCGATCTCCATCGGCTTTGCAAGCTTGATGTCGCCCAGCAGGCGCTCCAGGTAGTCGGGCAGCACGTCCCGCTTGTGATAGCTGCCGGTTCCGCTGGCCAGATCACCCTCGTCCAGGCGCTTTCTCAGCAACTGGATGCCGTCGCCGAACAGCGCATCGCCGCCGATCATCATCTTCAGCCCGTTGTAGTCGGGCGGATTGTGGCTGCCGGTCACCATGATGCCGGTACCGGTCTCCAGGAAATGCGTGGCGAAATACAGCACGGGCGTCGGCACCATGCCCACGTCGATGACATCGATGCCGGCCGACTGCAGCCCTTCGGACAGCGCATCGGACAGGTCCGGGCCGGAGATGCGCCCGTCGCGGCCGATCGCCACGTTGGTGTGGCCGCGGGCGGCGCTCTCGCTGCCGAAGGCACGGCCGATCTGGCGCACCACGTCCGGCGTGAGCACATCGGTGACCACCCCACGAATGTCGTAGGCGCGGAAGATGGCGGGGGATATGGACATGGCAGGAGTGACCGGAGGCGACGGAAAACGCGAAGCAAGGGTAGCGCACCGGCGTGGTCACGGCCGGATCCCGGTGCCTTTTGCCGTCAGTTCGTGCCGGTGGAGCCGTAGCCGTCGGTGCCGCGCACGGTACCCTGGCCGAACGCCTCGACCCGTTCGAAGCGCGCCTGCACCACCGGCACGATCACCAGCTGTGCCAGGCGCAGGCCCACGCTCAGCGTGAACGGTTCGTGTCCGCGGTTCCAGCACGACACCATCAGCTCGCCCTGGTAGTCCGAATCGATCAGCCCCACCAGGTTGCCCAGCACGATGCCGTGCCGGTGCCCCAGACCCGAGCGCGGCAGGATCAGCGCGGCAAGCCCCGGATCGGCGATGTGGATGGCGATGCCGGTGGGGATCAGCTCGGTGTGCCCCGGCTGCACGGTCAGTGCCTCCTTCGGCATGGCGCGAAGATCCAGTCCGGCCGCCCCGTCGCTGGCGTAGCCCGGCAGCGGCACGCTGTCGCCCAGCCGATCGTCCAGCACACGGTAGTCGATGGCGGTGCCGATGGCGCTCATGCGTCGGGAGCGTTCGAGGAGGCGTCGGCTCGGGCATCGAGCCGATCGACGACGGTGTCCAGCAGCGCGCGGGCGATGTCGGCTTTCGGGGCGCGCGGCAGGCTGCGGTGCCCGCCGTCGGCCCAGTACAGCTCCAGCGCGTTGTTCCGGCTGCCGAACACCGGACTGTCCGGGTCGGCCACCCGGTTGGCGGCGATCAGGTCCAGGCGCTTCCTGTCCAGCTTGGTGCGCGCGTGCGATTCGAGCCGTTCGGTCTCGGCGGCGAAGCCGACGCAGAACGGGCGCGGCGCGCTGGCGGCCACCTCGGCCAGGATGTCGGGATTGGGCAGCAGCGTCAGCGTCAGCGGCGCACCGTCCTGCTTCTTCAGCTTCTGGACCGACTGCTCCTGCATCCGGTAGTCGGCCACCGCCGCCACCGCGATGAACAGGTCGGTGGAGGAAACGCGCTGCATCACCTCGGCGCGCATCTGCAGCGCGCTTTCCACGTCGATGCGGGTCACCCCGTCCGGAGCCGGCAAGGAGACCGGCCCGCTGACCAGCGTCACCCGGGCGCCGCGCCGCGCCGCATCGGCGGCGATGGCGTAGCCCATGCGGCCCGAGGAGCGGTTGCCGATGTAGCGCACCGGGTCGATCGGCTCGCGTGTGGGGCCGGCGGTGATCAGCACGCGCTGGCCAGCCAGCGAGCGGTCCGGCGCTGGCGCGTCGGCCAATGCCGCCACGATGCGCTCGGGCTCCTCGAACCGTCCGGCGCCGATCTCCCCGCAAGCCTGGTCCCCGGAGGCCGGGCCGATGAAGCGCACGCCGCGTTCGCTCAGCGTCCGGCAGTTCGCCTGCGTGGCCGGGTGCGCCCACATCAGCCGGTTCATCGCCGGCGCCACCACCAGCGGTGCGTCGGTGGCCAGGCACAGCGTGCCGAGCAGGTCGCCTGCGAACCCATGCGCCAGCCTCGCCAGCGCGTTGGCACTGGCCGGTGCGACCAGCACCAGATCGGCCCAGCGCGCCAGCTCGATATGGCCCATGGCCGCCTCGGCCGTCTCGTCCAGCAGGTCGGTGTGCACCGGCTGGCCGGTCAGCGCCTGGAAGGTCAGCGGCTGCACGAAGGCCTGAGCGCCGGCGCTCATGACCACCCGCACCGAGGCACCGGCCGCGATCAGTCCGCGTGCCAGCAGGGCCGCCTTGTAGGCGGCGATGCCGCCGGTGACGCCGAGCAGGACGTTGCGGCCGTTCAGGCTGGTCTGGCCGATCATGTGGGGTTCTTCATGGCGGTGAGGGTAGTGGCCTGCCGTCGGCCTGTGGCCGGATTCGAGTGCGGGGGCTGCGAAAAAATCCGCACGATGTCGCGAACCCGGTCGAACGGATCGCGTCAGCCGGGACAAGCAGGGACAAGCAGGGACCAGCGGGCGGCATGGGGTGGCCCGGAAATCCTGCGTGTCACTCTCTTGGAAGACATCGCCGTGATCAAGTCCCCGCCAGTGGCCGCCATCGAGAGGCGAGCGCCAGCCGTTGGCGCCCATTGATCGCGACGGTGTCCAGGGTGTCCAGCCAGGTGATCGATTCCTCGCCGAGCAAGGCGCGGTTTGCCCGGGCGATGCTGGACCGGTGCACCGTGTCGTGCAGTCTGTCCCGATGCCGCGTAGGCGGATCGGATCGGATCGGATCGG
>Ga0115029_1000586_pt1 | contig 34397 bp, 29 predicted proteins | sample SidtaG_3_FD_87297 | JGI IMG/M metagenome (GOLD analysis project Ga0115029, IMG submission 87297) | Marine algal microbial communities from Sidmouth, United Kingdom - Sidmouth_Asex1 metaG | ecosystem: Host-associated > Algae > Red algae > Unclassified | place: Sidmouth, United Kingdom | collected... | reverse complement strand
ATGAAGCTTTCAGAATCTTGGAATAAGTCATTTCCATTGAGGTCTAAGTCGGAGATATTGTCGATATTAATGTTAGCCATTGTTCTTGCTCCAGTGATGTTTTAATTTGTTGATTTACAGAAATTGCTGGTTATTAATTTCTGCTTCAATCTGATCTAATAGTAATAGAATTAAAAGTAAATAACAATCGATTTAATAATAACTTTGAATCTAAAACATTTAATTTTATTTTGTCAAGTAAAAGCTTTTAAGCTAATTAAAATGATATTTTGAATAATCGTAAGTAAAAAGTATCTGTTTTTGTAATATATTCCTTTTGTGAGTTAACAAAAACTCTTTAGTTATGTCCAAAATACTATTGAAATACAGACAGAAAAACAACCTACTATTTATTAGATAGTAGGTTGTCTTGTATATCAAGTTAGGTTAATAGTTCTAATTACTACTCAAAAATAAGTACTGAAGGCAACGATCGCGGATTTGCCAGTCGCAAAAACTGATAGCCTAAACCAGCGCTCCCCTTGAAAAAACTGGGACTTAGACTAGAGTCAGGTAAATGAGGTAACAAATTATAGTCCTGATTTTTTTCGGCTTTGGTGATTGCCAATGCTGCATTCTTTCTAGCAGATATTAGCAAATCCTGCCGAGCGAGTTTTTGAGACGCCAAGACAAATAATTCTGTTCTGCCCAAACTTCCACAACACAAATAATCTACGCCACTATTACCATTAAATAGTTCGTATTTTTGAGTCATATCTAGAGCTATTTCTATATCTTTATAAGTTTCTTGCGTGTCTGTTGTAGGAAGACTACCCAAGCGAGCCAAACCAATTCCAGGACTACCATTACACCAAGCATACATAGCATCAACTTGATTTACTTGTTGAGATAAACGCAAATCGGGCCATTTTTTAAGTGAGTTATCGAAGACACTACTTTCGTATTCAATTCCCTCTTTAGCTGCTTCGAGAAAAGCTTTATTTGACGTGACATCATATAGTTTTAGTAAAGATAATGCAATGCCCGATGCACCATGAGATAGTCCAGTTAAGGATTTATTTTTTACTTGGGGTAAAGTTATCCATGCTCTAGGATAGGTAGCAGTTTGCTGAGATAACAAGCGATCGCCACATTTAATCGCTATCTCTAAAATGCTTTGATCTCCTGTTGCTTGATAAAGAGATACTAAACCTGGAATCAAACCTGCTACACCAAAAATAATATCTAACTGGCGATCGCGATTAATAATTTCTGGAGTAATTAAGCTTGCCAAGGCTTGAGCATGGTTGAGAAGTTCTGGTGCTTCGAGAAACTGGCTGATTTTAACTAGGCTATAAATAATACCACCGATGCCATTAATGCCTAATCCTGGCTGAATAAATCTTGCTTGGGGATTTTCCCGATCTATAAAATCTACGATAGATGATGTGGCAGCTAAAGCGAGATCTTTATAGATACTTTTGCCCGTTACTTTGGCTAAAGCTGCCAAAAACAAACAAACTCCCACGCGCCCCGTAAACAAGGAATCATCTAAAGGTTGAAGTTGATAGCGTTGGGCTGCGGTCATATATTCGAGAGAAAGCCAGTTGCGATCGTTACCATCACCAATAACACTTTTGACCAGACTATCGCCTATTTTAATAGCTTCTTGGATTAATTTTTCCGAGCTAATAGGAGTGTAGTGAGTAAAGTCATCCGTTGGATCGACAGCATAATTTCTAGCATTGCGGTGCGCCATCTTGGCATAGAGACTCAACCGAATCATTTTTAGCTGTAAATCTAAATCTTTTTGTTCTAGATTTTGTAATCGAGTAATTAATTGTTGATAACTAGATGTTTGAAAAAACTGTCGAATAAATATATCTGGCTCAACTTCTAGAGCATCGCTATCACAAGCTACTGAAAAATCAGGTATGTCTTGTTGTTGTATTGATTTTGATGAGGCAGTTAAAATCTCTCGAACATGAGAGCGATTGTATGAAGTTAAATGATTATGATTAAGGATATCAATCAGCAAACTATAATCAAAACCATTGCTCAAATATTGTGGGCTGAGACTTTTCTTGATCGCGATCGCATATTTCAGTGTGGGACAAATAGTAAATTTCGACTTAGCAGACTTAAATTGTGTCAAAGGAGTTTGAGTACCAACAAGAGTTGCTTGGTGTTTCTGCAACAGCTGATAGATCTCCTCAAAACCCCTAGCAATGTCGTCTTCAAAACCATAAGGAGCGACAGTCTTACCATCTAGGGTTAAAACATTGGCACCTGCGGGAATAACTTTGCTTTTCCGCGCTAGGTGCATATCATCTGTGTTGATAAACTTCCACTCTCTCGAAGAATTTATTTGATGGGGAAATATATTACCCAAAACACTAGAATCTTGAGAACTTTTAGCGTTAATATCTCCTTCCCATCTAGGCAAAAATCCGATATTTGCCACCGAATCTTCAAACCAGGTTGACGAGCGATTAATCTCAGGCTGCATTAAAATATCTGCATCGATCAAAACTGGATGTTGTCCGCAAGCAACAACATTTTCTGCCTGACAGTTTTTTGCTCCCAATACATAGAGCAACGATAATAACATTCCTGCCCGATGATAAAAGTGATTGATTTGTGCTTCTGCTGCACAAGGCTCTTGGGGTATATATTCGACCCAGCCATAGCCTTGACATGGCAAAATCTTAGATAACTTGAAGGGTAAAGATATTTCTTGTTGATTACACCAATCTAGTAATTGATTAAAAGCAACATACAAATTTAAGTCTTTTGGCTTATAAACAACTGTTATACCAGAAGTAAATTTTAGAGCTAAAACTAAACGTTTACCATGATGAGGATTAGCCAAAGAAGTATCAACAGATTCAACTATCCCTATATTTGACTCACTAGAAAAAGTATCTTCGATAGCAGACTTGTCATTTTGCAGTCGGGTAATAAATTCAGCGGTAGATTCTACCCACAGATCGACAGTTGTTGCGATCAAACGAGCTAAGACAGGATAACCCGCAAAAAATTCTAACCCTCCATCTCGTTGGAGATTTTGTACAAAAGAAGTATATAAGGATTTGTTTGCACCTATCCCAATATCGGCTTGTTTTATAAGGGAATGTTGTTGCTTTACTCGATTAAATTCTAATAGTAAAACTTCTGTTCCCAAATTAACTAACTGTTGCAGTAAGCTCCTTTCCAATTCTCCATAAGCCTGCTGGCTCAATAGTTCCGAATAGTTGAAGAATATTTGGGATTTGAGTTGGTTTCTAGCAACTAGAATAAATGGTAGATAAAAATCCTCAAAAGGTAAAGGATGCTCTGAAACGAGAAAATCGAGATTTTCTCGCAATTCTGTCGAGGTATTTTGACTGCCTGTTATTAATACCTCTAAAGTTTCACTCCAAGATGGTAGAGAAGATGTTGAATAATCTGTAGTTACAATCAAAGAACGAACAGAATCCAAATCTAATTCATACCACTGTAAGTATTGTGCTAATTTCTCCGTTCCACCTACTAATTTACTCCAGTGAACAATGTGCCGTTCTATTAAATCGCGATCGCGCAGCGGAGCCTTTGGCTCATCCCTAGACTGAGATTTTGTAGAGATCTGATTTTGAGCGCCAGATTTACTATTAATGCGTTCTGATAAAAATGAGGCATTATTGGCTATATTGGATAACAAGGAGTCTTTAGCTAATGCAAACATAATAAAAAGTATTTATATTTATTATTGGAAACCAAAAGATACTTAACTATGGTTTTAACTATAAATGAAATACTTTTACAACTAAACATTATTAAGTTATATAATTAATCCAATTCAGCTATTAATGTCTTTTATTAAACAAGCTATTAGTTATTAGCTATTAGCTATTAGCCTCGATTTATCTAAAATATTTTAATAACGCTACTTAATTACATTATTAATGTCCGATTTATACGTAAAAAAATCAGCATTTTAAATAATACCGTTTCTCAAAAAGAATAAGAGAGTTAGTATAACTAATCAAATGCCGATCGCTATTTTCCAATACTAAAATTATTAACTTACATTAAATTTTCCTCTCAACAAGATAACGTTGTATAAATATCTTCCGCATCTGCATTGAGATAAGTACGATTGATATCAATTCCCAAACGTACAAATTGTGACAAAATGCACTGCATCTTTTCTTCTGGCGAGTTTTTATTTTGATACCAAGCTTCTAACAAACCATTGGCAATAATTTGACAGCGATTCATCCCAAAACTTTCTTTGGCAGCAAACTTTTGGTCTGGTTCTTCAGCTAATGCTAAACCTGGTGCTAACTCCAAAGTAAACAAGGGAACTTCTGGTTTAAAATGGGACTGATTTTCTAAGTAGATTCCCTGCAATATCTGATGAACTTGTTCGTAATTATCTTTAGTAAAATACAAAACCGCAGAATCGTGACGATTGTAGTCTTGGGGATTGTATAAAACTTTAAAATCAAAAGAAATATTAAGAGTATTTAGGTGTTGGGTGAGGCTACTCATCACCGCTACTGCACCGTCTGGAGTTAAATTAAAGTAGATTCTGATTAGAACAGACTGGTTCGCAGCAGAGTCTACTCTAGTATTGCTGATAGACATATAGAAACCATTCTGAACCCGATTTTTCGGCATTTTAATTGATACCTTATCCCCAACGACAGCATCTTGCTCAGTTGATTGCAGGTGTCGATCTCGTTCAACGTGCAGTTTTAACCCACCTTTGGTAACTACGAGAAGATGATCATCTTCTCGATCAATAACTAACCACCCAGGCTCAAAATAGCCCTCACCAGCATTACTGCTATGGATGCGATGATAAAACTCTAGATCGACTCCCAAGACAGTATTATTTTCTAAGTCTAAAGCTAGCTCGTTATCTTCAACATCTGTATCTAAAGCTAAAGCTTCGCGCATTGCACCGCTATAGTAAATACCATAGAGAAAACTCCGAAGTTGCAGACTCAAGAATTTGCGCTGCATCTGTTCTGGCATTTGCTGAAACCTGGCACTCGCTTCTTCGGGAAGTTCCAAAGGTTTGTAGTCAGGATGCCTAACCGAAAAATCCCCTCGGATTTCAACGCGATCAATAATATCTTGGAGAACAGTTTTTAGTGTACCAGAGAAATTATTGCTCTTAGATGGAACAGAATTAATTAATTGAATCATAATTTTATTTCTTAATCAGATTTTCAGTAGCAGTACCAAGTTGAACTATTTCAATCACAGCCTTACCAAAAACCGTTGGCATCGATCGCTCTGGACGTGATAATAAAGCTTTAGCTACTTGCAGCATGACAATTCCTGTATTACCAAAGGATTTTTGATATTGAATCATTGCCTGAATCTGCTGAATCAAGACAAAACCTGTAAACTGGACAATTCTTTTTAAAAAGTCGGGACGATCTTCTAAAATTTCAGGAAAAGTCTCTAAATAAGATTTAGTCAAAGCAGCAATAGAAGGCTGCACCTTTTCTAGAGGAGTTATTGCCAAATTCAAAGATTCTTCGATACTCAAAGATTTACTAATCATCAAACTCCCAAGCCAGATCTGGATATAGTTACCAATAACCGTACCCAAATCAAAAGCAGGATCGCCCCAACTATTACGTTCCCAATCAATCAATCTAATTTTACTTCCCTCAGTCTTTTGCCAGTCTGTATGCAACAGAATATTGTTCAGCTTGACATCATTGTGAGTTAGACAAGAAGGTGTAAAAGCCTGCCCTAATTCGGCGATCGCTTGACCCAAACTATCGTATTTTTGATATAGGATGAAAAATTTAATGCCATCGTCGGGGATCGAACCAAATATTTCTGGTTTTATTTTCTCTAACCTTTTAATTAAACGAGGAACTTGATAATCCAGCTGATTATGGTCATCCTGTATAAAAAACTGTCGATGGCTTTCTTGAGCGTAAGTATTACGGTGAATATCTGCTAATAGCTTGCCGATAGCGCGCGGAATTTCCGTAGGAAAGTTACTCTCTTTAGTATAAAAATCCATCACATCACGATAATTATCTAAATAGCGGAATACGGCGATCGAATTCTCTGCATCGAAATGAAGTAATTCTGGTAGAAAAGAAGACAACTGTTTTTGTTCGGGAAACTTTTTCAACCATTCTTGAATCCGCCATTCGCTCTTAAATTCCCCTGCCGTATTTCCTTCTAAGTTATGCCTTTCTTGCTTGACTAATAACTGACGACCATCGGGCAAAGTAATTAATAAGTTAAAGTTTTTTGCCGAAAGAGATTTGATTTCACTAAGCTTTCGATCGCAAGTGTTACATAGATGGCGTTCGCTTAAATAATCGAACACATTGTGAGAATTTAATAACATAGATACATCTCAAAATAATGAAAAATCTAGAGTCATGACGAACTATAGAAAAGATTAGTTATTACCCACTCGTTGCCCAAAATTATCTAGATTGATTGGGGCATAATATTCGTAATTAACTACATCAACAATACTGAGTATGACAAAATAAATTCACCTAATCTGCATTAGCATTTCATTAGGTACTTTCTTATATTGTGTCAGTCTATAAAAGGTAGTTAGTGTTGAGGATAGTATTTATGTTCTTAGTAAAAATGTTATTTAATAGAATATCTTATTAAAGTTGCGATCGCAAAATAGATCGATTGTTGCCAGGGATCTTCTTTAGTTGATTCGATCACTAGTAACATTTTGTAACTAAGCCTGGGTCGTAGCTGACAAAATAGATCTAAATACCTAAGCCATCTGTATATGTACCTGTTTTGTGTACAAATATATCAAAATCAAGAGCTAACAACACAGCCAAACATACAATTATCTTGAACGGTTATTTTGGAGGATACATTGGGTCTATGAGATTTGAAGATCGATTATTTCAGGAAGCAGAACTCGAGTGGGATTTAGAAAAAATATATCGTAAACTTTGTCAAGCCAAGCAACTCAATACATCTAGAGATGCCAAACTTACACCAACTGAAAAAGCAATTCTCCGAGGATTTTTGTGTAATTATTCTCCTCAAGAAATAGCTATTCAACTTCACTGGAAATTAAACTCGCTTAGAGTAGAACTTTCGAGAGGTTTCTATCGCTATGTTGAAACCATAACCGATCGCGATCTCAATACAGTCAAAAATTGGCGTAATATCGTTCAATGGCTAGAAGAAAAAGGCTACAAAACATCTCCTCTTAAACAAAGTTGGTCGCAAATTCCTAATATCTTTAGTGTCAATCAACAAGAACACAAACTATCGCGACAAGAGAAAAAAAATATTCTAGATAAACTCAACTCCCAACCAGTAGATAGTTCGGGAAATGTAGCTCAAGAAGTTTTAAAAGAAATTATTTTAGCCAATTTTAATTATTTACATGCCATGAGCGAGCGTTATCGGGATAACCCTCTCGTTCTAAAGCTTTTAGCCACCACAATTCAAGAACTCTTGGATGGAATTGTGGTTCAACTTTTTGAAGTAAATTCGGAATTAGACCCAGTTGTCGAAACTCTGTTTCAAGAACTTTTGAGAAACGAGATTGAAAATTTATCAATCCTAGAAAAACAAATCGTTTGTACTTTGGCTATAAACCGCCAAGAAATGAGCTTGAAACAACTACAACAATTTTTTGAACATCAAGTAAAATTATCCACACTACTTCCTTCTCTAAGATATTTAAAACAGCGGTCTTTAATTCAAGTCTTGTTCGTAGCCAATAAAATGAGTTTTACACTCCCGTCCAAAGTAGCAACCTATCTGCTTACCCAAGAACAAGATTTGTTTAAAAAGTTGAAAAGAAAATTTGCTAATCTCAAGATTGAGTAACGAATCTTGGTGATGACCAGCATAATTGAGTAGCTATCGATCTTCGTTTAAATTAGTTTTTAATACTCGAATAAACTCCAAAGGCAAACCGTCAGTGTCGGCAATAAATGCCACTTCATACACAGAGTCTCCAATCATCTGTTGTTGAGGTTCCAAAAGAATTTTCAGGGGTGTATTTAGCTTAGAGTCTGGTTCAATTATGGCTTGAGCAATTTTCTGCTGCAAATTATCTAACCAGCTAGGCAAATCGGCAGTCACTTCGCTTAGATCGAAAGATAGATGATAGTAACCGACATAATGCTCGTCACCAAAAGCATCAGCTGCGGGTTTAGGTTCGGGAATTTGGATTAGTTCGATTCGTCCTCCCAGTCCAGTCATCCAACATCCTAGAGTATATCCCGTCGTAAAACGCTCTCGAACAGTAAAATCTAACTGCTCGTAAAAAGCGATCGCCTGATGAATATCTGCGGTACGAATAGAGGCATGGTGCATTTTAATCTACAGTCAATAATTATTCAAAGAGAAATCGATAAGGGTAGTGGCGGGGTACTCCAGGTTCTTTTTCCAAAGTGAAGTTAATGATTTCCCAGTAAGATTCTGCATTTTCTTGGGGACTAAAACTAATGGGTAATCCATACAGTTTCGGGGATTTAAACTCACCACTCTCTCGCCAAGGATGGGTACGTCCTAAATATGAGCTAACCAAATCTCGATAGCGACTAGCAATAATTACTTTGGTAGCACGATAACCTTCGGTGTAGAGCGCATCTAGGGCTTCGTGAATTTCAAATCGGATGCCATCAGGATGAGTATGCTGTCGATACCACTGTTTTTCCCAAAGTCTCCATCTTCTACCTGAGGGTAAATGAATTAGTTCTTTGATTTTGGGATCGGCTTCAAATGCACCGTGGCGGTTACACAGGTAGGTGTCTGTCAGGGTCAAGGCAGGAATAGACTGTCGGCAGTGAGGACAGATAATTTCAGGGCCAAAAACAGGGTATTGTAAAGCTAAATTCATATATAAACTATTTAATTCTCCTACCTTATAACACGGCTTAGGATGATTAAGACGATTGTACTCAACATCCTCAAACAGTTGGTTGATTCTTAATTATGATTCAATTTCAAAATCTCTCCTGCTCAATTCCCGATTTTTCTTTGGCAACTTTTGTGGCAGATAATGCCACAGTAATGGGTAATGTCTCTTTGGGAAAAGGTTCTAGTGTTTGGTATACCGCAGTGGTTAGGGGAGATGTGGAAGAGATAATTATTGGAAAATGTACTAATGTGCAAGATGGAGCAGTTTTACACGGCGATCCTGGCAAACCAACTGTTTTAGAGGATTATGTTACAGTAGGTCATCGGGCGGTAATTCATTCTGCTTATATAGAAACAGGCTGTTTAATTGGCATTGGTGCGATCGTGCTAGACGGCGTTAGGGTAGGTACTAAAAGCATTATTGGCGCAGGAAGTGTAGTGACCAAAGATGTTCAGGCGCGATCGCTTGTAGTCGGAATACCAGCCCGCAAAATTAAAGATGTCAGCGACGAGCAAGCAGCAGAATTAATCGAACACGCTCGCAGTTATCAGCAGCTAGCCCAGGCTCATGCAAAAAAGAATTATTAAGGGATGTTAGACATTAAGGTATCTGTTGAGACTAGGCAAGAGAAAATCTGTTATATATGTTGATTGTAATTTGTGGTGCGACGGCTAGCGGTAAATCTAGTTTGGCTCTAGAAATAGCCCAACGTTTAGATTCAGTAATTATTAGTGCCGATTCTCGACAAATATACCGCGAATTTGATATTGGTACGGCAAAACCGTCTCAAGCAGAACAAAAGTTAGTCCCTCATTATCAAATTGATATTTGCGAACCGACGGCAACACTAACCCTGGCAGAGTATCAACAACAAACTCAAGTAATGATTGATCGCCTTTTAGATCGCCAGATACCTTTATTGGTAGGGGGTACTGGATTATATTTAGATGCTATTACCAAGGGGTTGAAAATTCCTAGAGTCTCTCCCCAACCAGAATTGCGATCGCAACTATCCGCCATTGGACAAGTTCAGGCTCATGGCTGGTTATCTCAAGTTGACCCCATAGCAGCCCAAAAGATTCATCCTAACGACCAGTTTAGAACCTTGAGAGCTTTGGAGGTATTTTATGTCACGGGGATACCAATCTCGGTACAACAGGGAGAAAATCCCCCACCTTACCCCATTTTACAAATTGGTCTGCATTGTGATGTTTCTGCATTAGACGATCGCATTGCTACTCGGACTAATCAAATGATTGAGTTAGGATTGGTTAAAGAAGTAGATTATCTATGCCACAAATATGGTCGAGATTTACCATTGCTAAATACTTTGGGCTATGGAGAAATCAAACAGTATTTAGCTAAAGAATTAACTTTAGAACAGGCGATCGCTCAAACTATTACTCACACCCGTCAGTTTGCCAAACGACAACGGACTTGGTTTAACAAGAATCAACAAATCAATTGGTTTGATAATACTAGTCCTGATTTGCTAGAGCAAGTATGGCAGAAAATCACGCAGTATATTTAAGATCAAGATTTTAAATTCTCTCTTCGGAGTTAATAAGGTGGTAAAAGACGATAAAAGGCATGAAACAAAAAAGCGATCCCAAAAACAAAATTGCGCAGAGGTATGAAATAAAAAGCAAAGGGTAATGGCGAACGAGATGAACTTACATTGCAAGATTCGGCTAATCGCTCTGCTAAAGATGCTATCCAGTTGGTACTGTGAGGAAATTCAATCATATCTTTTAACCATTTTTGAGGAATACCCGAAACTCCTACTGATGCCCCCACAATTCCCCCTAGAATAGCTGCGGTGGTGTCGGTATCTCCTCCCAGGTAAATTATTTCCTTAATACTTTGAGAGTAACTATTTTGGTTTCTTAGCCAAACTTGAATTGTGATGCACACAGTATCGTAAATATAACCGCTAACGCCTTGATAATTACCTAGCTGATTAGCAAAATTAACTCCAGACTCATTTTTTGCGGTACTAGTACAGGCGCAATCGATCGCAGTTAAAAAAGCAGTAGTTTCAATCTGGGGTAATTTTGCGGCAGAATCGCTTAAAAACTTTTTGAGGGTTTGGTAATAATCTTGGGGTGTAACAGTAGATTGAATAGATGCTAGATAAGCAGCTACTGCTACTGCGATCGCACCAAGTTCTGCTTTCGGGTTACGATGGGTGATAATTGTCGAAGCCTTAACCAAAGCTAACATGGTTGAGGGATTGTCTCCATAACACACCCCAATAATCGTACTCCGCATCGCTGCACCATTGCCAGCTGAGTTGACACCACTATCTTGGGCAGAAAAACCTATGAGTAATCTCATACAGGCTTTTAGAGTAGCCAAACTAATTCCCACAGGCAATCCTAAAACCCACCAGCGCAAACCCCAGGCTAATTTTTGGGAAAATTTTTGAGGATCTCCTGCAGAAACAATGAGAGCTTGGGCTGTTAGGCAAAGATGTTCGGTATCATCAGAAATCATGCCCTTGTTAAAAATGAAAGCATGACCCTTGATTGGAGTATGGGCTTGATAAATTCTATTTCTCGATAGTTTCTTATAGGGCAATCCTAGAGCATCACCTACTGCTGTACCTAAGAGACATCCTGTAATTGACTTTAGGTAGCTATTTTTCATTTAACCTGATCGAGAAATTAATACTCCACAATTATATTTCCTAATTTTTTTTTTGCAGATATTTCTCAACCAAGATCTCTGATAGGGTCTGCTCTTCTAAAGTGTTTGGTTACGTCTTATGCTGATTGGGATCTTTGAATCTTAGCTAATCTTTTTCTAGCCAATTCCTTGACTTCTTTTTCGAGAAAGAAATTAAGAAAAGTGCGTATTGCAGAAATTGCTGCCAACTTGCCCAAAGCATCCCAACTGGGGGAAACTGCGGTAGCAACGATATCTGCTGCTAGCAGAAATTCTAAAGACAAGGCTAAAGCGATACCTAGATCTAATCTCACCTGGCTTAATTTGGCTTCTCGATCTAGACTACGGTTGCGAAAAACAAGCCCCCGTACCGCTTTAATGATGGCTAAAGCTAAAATTATTAAAGCGATACTTTCAATAACTATTTTTAATAAGGCAACTACTTCTAACAACAAGCCTTCTGCATAATGATTCAACTGCATAATGGGGCTTGCTAACTCACTCTCAATTTTGGCAGTCGCTATACAATTTACATTTAACATTTAACATTTAATATTTATCAATTAATATTTATTCTCTCTTATTGGCTGCCTGAGAAATGTCTAGCTCATAACACTGCATTCGTGGAAAGTTTGTTTGAATAATGCTGATTACCAATTCTCGACTAGAGCGATCGCGACAGATAAACTGAGCAGTGCCGTCTCCTTGTGAGCCTACCCCTTTGCCACCATAAATATAAGGCTTTAGAGATGAATAATTAAGTAGTTGATGCAAAATTGGTGCTTCTAGCTGGGATGGACAGGCAGAAGTTAGATAGCGATCAAAGTTCGTTTGAGCCAAATTCATTAATTTGCCAATTGCTGCTCCATCGCCCTGTTCGATTGCCTCGATTGCTTGTTTTATAATACTCTGGTTTATTTCACTCAAGTATTTTTGTACGTCAGCCTGAATTTTATTTTTAGCGGTAGGATAACACTGATTTAATTGAGTCAAAATAGTTTGGGTGTCTTTTGCCCCAGCCAAATCGACAATCATTAAATAAAGATCTGCCCCCACTGCTAAAGGCTCGATTTGAAGGCGATCTCCTTCAAAGGTCATGAGAATCGGTCTGCTTCCATAGGCGCAAGCTTGGTCTAGTCTGCCACACTGACTCGAAGTGTTTCTTTCTCCGCAGTAAGCCAAATCCATTTCCGCTTCGGTGGTTAACCCAAGATTGTAAAGTTGGTTAAAAGCTCTAGCCACCAAAACACAGATAGCTGCACTAGAAGATAAGCCTTTTTTTAGGGGCAAACTCATGGCATAGTTATCGATCGCTAAACCGCCAACTCGATAACGCCTTAAGGCTTCATAAGCAACCCCCGCTACATAACTATAAAAATTATTATGTTGTGCCGTTTTTAAGAGTAAAATTTCATCCATCGCCAAGTCTAAACTTTGAGGAGCATTGATCGTCTTAAAGAGGAGGCGATCATCAGGCTGCACCTTGGCAGAAATTCCTTGATTAGTACCGACTACAATTGCGTAGCCAGGAGCGATCGCTGAATTGAAGGCGCGATATTGAGCAGCCCAATCACTATGTTCGCCAAATAGACAAAGACGACCAGGAATAAACAAATCCATACCGTATCAGTAGGTAAATTAATTGATTATTTAATTTTGTTACAATGTTGAGTCGTAATCTGCAATTATTTTCTCGATTTAATATTTCTAATATTTCGACCGATTTAATTAAAACTTGCCCCGCGACATAAATCAACATGGCACAATTTTTATCTACCAAACTTTTAGCCACCGCTTTCTTAGCATTGACGAGTTTACTCAATCCTTTAGGAATTAGTATGGTTAAAGCTGCGGGAGGGCCATATTGTCAATTTGCACCAGCAGAAACAGAAGCTAAAGAAAAACTGCTGAGAAGATCCCTCGACGATTCGAGCATGAAGATTGCTTATGATGCGATCATCCAGAAGCATAGCGAAATGCTGCAGTTGTGTCGCAGTCAAACTTGGCCACAAGATCAAGCAGTTTGGTTGCGCTTATATCCTTGCGATGCCAGTCCTGGATCCCTCGATTATGTCCTCGATCGCATTGTTAATCTCGGCTACAACAAAATTCACCTAGAGGTTTTTTATGATAGTCAAGTTTTGTTGCCATCAGGAGCTAATCCCACACCCTGGACATCGGTAGTCCACTCTCCTGAAAAACAAGATGTGGATTTACTACAGCAGACGATTGATCGGGCGCACCAACGGGGTTTAAAGGTTTATGCTTGGCTGTTCACCATGAATTTTGGCTATACCTATGCTCAACGTAGCGATCGCGCAGATACTTTAGCTCGAAATGGTACGGGACAAGATACTTTGACTTTTGTTCACGATCGCTCCCAAGCTTTTGTCGATCCCTATTCTCGTCAGGCACAAACCGACTATTATAATTTGGTGCAGGAAGTACTAAAGCGTCAGCCAGATGGCATTTTATTTGACTATATACGCTATCCTCGTGGCGTTGGCGGTCAATCTTATGTTCATAATGTCCGCGATCTTTGGATCTATAGCGAGTCATCCTTAAACGCCCTATACAATCGGGCAAGTAATCAAAAAGGGCAAGCGGTAATCAAAAAGTATGTCGATACAGGAAACATAACTGTTTCGGATATCAAGGCGATCGATCTCCAGTTTCCTGAAGAAACTTATGCTAAATGGCAGGGTAGGCGTAATTTATCAAATGATAAAGCAGCGATTGAATCTCGTCGTAATAATCTCCAGCGAGATCTCTGGTTTTTCTCCGTGGCTCATGCTGCTCAAGGTATTATTGATTTTTTATCCTTTGCTGCTAAACCCGCCCAAGAACGCAATCTTCCTGCAGGGGCAGTATTTTTTCCCGATGCTAACCGTTTGGTGGGGACTACTGCTTTTGATTCTCGTCTTCAGGCTTGGGATAAGTTTCCTGCAGATCTCGAATGGCATCCAATGGCTTATAAAGTTTGTGGAGAAAAAACCAACTGTATTACCGACCAGGTAGAAACAGTCATCAAAAGTGCCAATCAAAAAACTACCGTAATTCCAGCTTTGGCTGGAGCATGGGGTAAAGTATATCGCCAGCATCCTCCTTTAGAAACTCAGATTGAAGCCTTGCGTAAAACTACTCCCCAGATTAATTCTATGAGTCATTTTAGCTATGCTTGGCAAGAGCCAGAACGCGATCGCCAGAGAAGAGCGTGTAATTTCTGATAAATCTTTTGTCTTTACTAAGATGTCTGTTATAATGAATATCGTTGTAAAATTTGCGGATGTGGCGGAATTGGTAGACGCACTAGATTTAGGTTCTAGCGTTTTCGGACGTGAAGGTTCAAGTCCTTTCATCCGCATGCCTTCGGCTTCTATACGGGTAAGGCTTTCATAGTCACGCCCGTAAACGCCAGAAGCCAAAACTTGCTCAAAAGTAAACATAAAGAGGCGATCATACCACCTCTTCTACTTTCTTACAGACCTCGGTTCAGCCTGTTCAGCTTTGCCTGTGCCAAAAGGTATGAATATCGTCTTCTATCGAATCTAAACGAAGGTTGATAGAATAAATGTCTTCAGTTACCCGTTTATTATTTGTGACCCTCCTCAGTCTTCTTTAAATCGAAGAACTTAATTAAGGTCAGCGGTTTTATTTGATTCACGTTCTAAAATACCTTTGATTCTGCATGAGTTTGAGTAAAAAATGTATTTACAATGTTAGTCGATGAAAAAATTACCATAACCGCGATCGCAATTTAAAATTTGTTACTTCTTCAATGATCGCAATTTTAGGCTTAATTTTTGTATATCTTTGCCAGAAGCTAATTCCCTTACGCTGATAACTGATAGCTTTAAAAAAAGGCTAATTCGATCAGGCGCAATAAATATGAAAGCAATTATTATTTTTGATATTGATGGGGTAATTCGGGATGTGGGTAATTCTTATCGAAAAGCGATCGCCGATACTGTAGAACGCTTTACAGAGGGCGGTTGGCGACCAAAGATGGAAGATTTAGATAATCTAAAATCGGAGGGAATTTGGAATAATGATTGGGAAGCCTCTCAAGAATTAGTCTATCGTTATTTTGAAGCGCAGGATAAGACTCGCGAAGAAGTTAGGTTAGATTACGATCGCATTGTAGAGTTTTTTCAGGAACGTTATCGTGGCAAACATCCTGAACTTTTTGATGGCTATATTGCCAATGAACCTTTGCTGGTATCTCCTAGTTATTTTGAGCAGTTACAAGCTAATGATTTAGGCTATGGCTTTTTTAGCGGTGCAACTAAAGGTTCGGCAGAATTTACTATTAAGCATCGACTTAAATTAGACAATCCGATACTGATCGCAATGGAAGATGCGCCCAGTAAACCAGATCCCACAGGGATGTATGCTGTTATCTCCGAGATAGAATCTACTCTTAGCAACATTCCTGTATTTTATTTAGGAGATACGGTTGCTGATATGTATACCGTAGCCAAGGCAGAATTACAGAAACCAGAACGAAACTGGGTTGGTGTTGGTATTTTGCCTCCTCACGTTCAGTCTAGTTCAGTTAGACAGGCTGACTACGCTCAAAAACTAATGCAGGCTGGCGCAGAAATTGTCTTGAGTAACATAGAAAAACTCGATCCCGAATTAATTAACGAGCTTCTTAGTAGCTCGTCATCAAAATGATTGACGCTCCCACGGCTAAAAGCCAATGGGATTCCTAAGAAATAGTTAATCTTAGAGGGTTCGCCAAAAACCCGCTACTCACTCGCTGGAAATCCAGTCTGTGTATACCTTTAGTTAAAATATTGGCACTACCATTTATATCGCTAGAAACTAAATGCTTGTCCTTTGTCCTATACAATCCACGCTTAACTCTTCTGCCAGAGAAAGTATACTTCTGGGAGTTATGGGCATTGTACACAGGTATCTCGTCTTGATCGTAAAAACTGCTCTTCGAGGTATAGCTTTCTTCCTGTTCTATATACTCAATTCCGTATCTGGAACAGAGTGCTTCAAGCTTACGCCTCAACTGCCAAAACGGTATCTGTACAAAGTTCTGGTTATTGGATCTACCGATATTAATCTCTTGTTTGATACCAGGATTATAACCAACTACCAGCTTACCTATTTGGTTTTCAATACAGTGATTGATTATCAATCTCGCACTTTTGTTCAAATAGTCTCGGACACAGTTACTACGCCATTGATAAAGCTTGGCTTGTTTATTAGTAAAGCACTTGATTCCTTGCTTATGAGGGGCTGTGGCTGTGGGTTTCCCGCAGCCTTTATATGCCCCGTCCTTCTTAGATTGAAGTTGAGCATTGCGTTTGTTGTACCACTGATTAATGCTTTTAAGTCTTTTTCCATCAATCAAAAATTGATGCCCATCAGTATCGATACAAGCGCACAGATTATCAACTCCCAAATCCAAAGCAATAGCCTTATTAGGGTCAACAGATGTTTCTATTTTCTCGTCTTCATAAATATACTCAATCTCGAACCATCGAGCCGAGTATTTTGGTTGTATTCGTACCTCCTTGATTTTCTTGTCCTTGAGTCTTTCTGGCAGTTGAATCTTGACCTCACCATATTCCTTCTTGAACTCACGAGACATTGGAACGTTAAACACTCCGTCTTTGAGCTTAATTCTAGGAATAATCAGAGGGAAATACCCTTCTTTGTTCAGGTAGCTAGGCAATTTAGGCTTCTGAATACAGCGTCCAATAGATACTGCTTTAAGCAATCCCAGAAAAGACCTCATACTTCTATCTACCACCTTCATAGTCTGTTGAGCAATATCAGTATTAAGCAACTGATAGTTTTCATTTTTCTTGCAAATATGGTAGTTAGACTCGTAGGTCAAACGCTTTCTTTCCTGAAAGAAGTACTGCCTACTTTCGTACAACGCCACATTGAAAAGATTCTTACTCAAGCGACACAAAGCCGTAAGAGCGTTAAACTCTCTTTGGTTCAGTCGTCTAAGTTGATTCTTTTGGGTGGCGTACATAATTACTCTTTTCGCTATACAATAGTTTTGTATAGCGAAAAAAGTAATTAGACACAGGCAGCTAAAGCTGCTCACGTCGTAGTTCCTCCAACGCCTAAAAGGACGTTGGTTTCCCTACTCCCGTATTTTTTATGAAAAACAGGGAGACATAATGTATATTATGTCTCCCTGTTAAATAACTAGTAAAATTTAATTAAATAGCTAACAAAAATCTAGCGTTTTTTAGACTGCGGGTAATAGTAAACCCAACTCCTCATACATTTTGCTAAGGTCAGATGTGTATTGCTTGTCTAACTGTTTGGCAACACCATCCCAGCTAAATCTAGATTCAACTCTATCTCTAGCATTTTCTCCCATTTGTCTCGCCCATTCTGCATCAGATAAGATAGAGTCAATAGCTTGAGCAAAGGCAGCTTCATTTTGTGGGGGAACCAGCAATCCAGTAACTTGATCTTTAACAGAGAATTTCAAACCGCCTACTTCCGAAGCGACGACAGGAGTTCGAGAAGCCATAGCTTCGATCGCAACTAAGCCAAAAGGCTCGTAGTGACTGGGAACGACACATACATCCGCAGCAGCATAATACGCGGCTAATTCTTGGTGTTCGACTCTGTTAGTAAATGTAGTTAGGTCTTGAATGCCAAGGTCATTGACGATCTTCGCAATGCGCTCTTGTTCCAAACCGTCTTTAGCTTGAGGAGTATAACCACCGACAATCATTAGTTTAAGGTTTGCGTGGCGTTTTACTTCTTGTCTGGCAACAGCTCTGACTAAGGTTTCAATTCCTTTGCGATGGTCAAAGCGACCCGCGTACATGACTAATTTATCTTCGGGCTGAATACCAACTTCTGCTCTACCCGCTTCGCGGTCTACGCTACCAAAACAATCAATATTAGTACCGCAGGGTATGACTGCAATGTTTCCTTTTTTGGAGACAAGCGATCGCATATGTTCTTGCTCTTGAGGAGAGGTAGCAACTACTGTATCTGCAGTTTCTAAACATCGCTTCTCAACGCGAAGACGAGTTTTTGCAATTAGGGGAACTGTATTGACGGAACGATACTTGACAGCACCTAACGAATGGTATGTGTGCAAATGCTTGACGATTTGCAGCTTCTTAATTTCCATACCTACCCAGGCAGAAAGCCAGTAATTTGTGTGAATTAGAGGATAGATAGTTTTTTGTTGGTGCTGAAAATCTAAAAATGCTTGGAGAAATTCTGGTAAATAATTAAATATTTTTTGTCTGGCAACAAACTTTTGTGGCCCTGCTACCAAACGAATTGTACGGCAATTCGCGCTGTGTTCTACAATCTCCGACTGATTTACATCGCTTTTGCGAGTAAACATATCTACTTGCCAGCCTTGGCGAGCTAATGCTTCTCCTAACTCTCTAACGTATACGTTCTGACCACCTGCTTCTTCTTTACCGATATCTATAGCAGGGTCTCCATGAACAGAGATTAGAGCTACTTTTCCTCTACTTTTGGATAACATAACTTAGGTCGTATTTTTATGATCAAACTATATGGTTTATTCAGGTAAATCCATTATAAGAATGCGCTTTTGCAAGTACATCTTTCCTCAGTTATAAATCTTTAGTTAGATAGTTCCAAATTATCTTAATATTTGTTTAATAATTATAAAATAATACTAAATCCTGATTTAATTGCAGAATATAAAATGAAATAATTATTATTATATTATTAATTAAAAATTTAATCAATGTGTTTGTTATCTGTTTTACATTAAAAAAAGCTGTCTTAAGATGTTAATTAGTATAAAAGCAGATAATAATTATAAATATACAAAGTAGTTATTATTAGTTTATACCAGATGAACCAAAACCTCGATTTCCTCTGGAAGTACAATCTAGTTCTGTAGCTACTGTTACTTTAGAGACAATAACTGGAGCAATAACCATTTGAGCAATCTTCATTTTGGAGGTCACTTGAAATGCTTTTTTTCCGTGGTTGATTAAAATAACTCCAATCTCGCCTCTATAGCCAGAATCAATTGTACCAGGGGAGTTTAAGACTGTAATTGAATGTTTCAGTGCCAAACCACTACGAGGACGAATCTGGGCTTCGATATGATCAGGAAGCGCGATCGCAATTCCTGTTCTAATTAATTTAGTTTCTCCTGCTGGAATAGTAGTTTCTTCAATAGCAAAAAGATCGAGTCCCGCATCTCCTGGATGAGCGTAGAAAGGAATCGTCGCTACGGGATTGAGTTTGATAACTTTGATTTCCATAGATTTATCGATATCTTACAATTAAATTCTTGTTCAGTGATTATCTAGCAGCAGAAGATGATTTAAGATTGTCAAAAGGTAGAGGATACAATTGGGCGGTAGTTACTACTTGATAATCAGCAGATATAGTCAGGGTAGAAGGGGTTTTACCGTAGGTATTAACTTGAGTAATAGGCGAAGATAGAATGTACCTCGCATTGTCATTTTGCCAAACAGTTTGACATACTCCATCTCGACAGGTAATTTTGCCCCCTGTAAGATAAATACAATTACAGTTGCGATCGCATCCATAATAACTAAGATTGCCTGTGCCATTTCTACCAGTCCAAGACTGTTCATTACCTACCGACACCGTTATATTTTCGTTTTTAAGTACTCCTGCATTAGTAGGGGTAATCCATAGCAAGCAAAAAAGCACTACGCAGCAGCAGAAGATCAAGCTTTTATTCATTTTCTCAATCAGAATTTAGATTGACTCTAAGAAACAATAGTCTGTAGACTACCATCAAAATTATCTATATTTCACGATAAATTCGGTAAAAACAACTATTCTGAAACCAAACTGAGATTATGGTTAAAAATTCCTCAGACAACCCCACAGTAACCTAAAAAAAAGCTCAGGAAAATCTCACTATAAACTTAATTTTGCAAATTAACCTCTCAAATAAAGCCAAATGTTAGTCAATTTCAATTGAAGACAAGAAGGCTGATATTCAATAAAACTCTATGTTTTATTTCCATAGCAAATTTAGAAAGTATTGAGGGGTCAAAATTTCGTGATTAAGTTTCCCAAATTGTGTTTGATCGCTGTGTTTGCAATATTTGCTATTTTGGCGAGTAAATCTGTGAATGCTCAAGTAACTACTAGTACAGATGATTTAGGAAACTTAGGTGCAGGTCCAAGAGTTCCCAACTTTTGTTCACTTCAACGAGGAAAGCCTTGTTTATCGGTGGGATTTGCCCAAGGTTTTAATTTAGATGAACCAGGTACGAGTTCCAATCTTTCGATAGCAGGAGATATTTTGTTAAACAGGAATTTTAGTTTTGTAAGTGGAGCAGGAGCATCTCTTGATGGAAATGGAGCTAATTTATTTAGTGGGATTGTTGCCCGTTCAAAAGTTAAAGCTAAAGGTTTGGGCTATGCAATTGGCCCTGTATTTAGAATAGGATTTGGACTTGATGACATTACAACAACAACTTTCGCCAACGGTTCAACTGATACAGAGGAAAATGATGCAGCTTTTTTTGGAGTAGGGGGGACAGGACAATTAATTTTTAAGCCAAGCGATTCTTTTGTAACGTGGATTGGAACAGACCTATCAAAAAATATTTTTGATAGTGGAGGGGTTGTATTTTCTAGTTTTGTAGGTAGTGCTTTTAAGATTACCAATACGAGGGCTGGAGTGCTTGCGGGAACTCTCTCTGTCTCAAGAACTTATGGCGACGTAGTAGAACCATCGAACGGTCTAGGAATAGGATTTGTTTTATTTCCCTAAGTAGATATTTCGCTGTCAAATATTTTCTAATGATTTCTTTCCAAATAAAAAGGATAGTCTATAAACTATCCTTTTTATTTATAATTTAATGCTGATCACTTTCATTTAGATTTGAGGTACAAATCTTTCTTTGTCGGGTACTTCAGTGTACTCAGAAACAATTTGCTTCAGTTCTTCACCGTCAATAGTTTCTTTTTCAATTAACAGGTCGACTAGGCGATCGATTACTTCGCGGTTTTCGCGAACAATCTTACGGGCTAGTTGATGACCGTGTTCGGCAATTTGACGTACCTGATCGTCAATGCGAGATGCTACTTCTTCAGAGTATTCCGCACGAGAAGTTAAACCAGCACCCAAGAAGACTTCACCACCTTGTTGTCCACCCAAAGCAATCGGGCCAAGGTCACTCATCCCATAGATAGTAACCATCTGCCTTGCCATTTCTGACACCTGTTGCAAGTCACCACCCGCACCAGTAGTCACTTCGTCATTACCAAAGATTTCTTCTTCGGCTGCACGACCGCCCATAGCACCAGCAATACGAGCCATTAGCTGAGAACGACTGATTAAACCTTGATCTTCATTAGGAGTAAACCAAGTTAAACCTTGAGCTTGTCCGCGAGGAATTAGAGTTACCTTTTGTACGGGATCGTGGTCTTTGACTAATGTACCGACGATCGCATGACCTATTTCATGATAAGCAATCAATCGCTTACTCTTACCGTCGGTTAGAGGAGTACCTTCCATACCAGCAACAACGCGGTCTACCGCATCATCAATTTCTAAGATAGTAATCGCGTCTTTACGTCTTCTTGCAGTCAAAATAGCTGCTTCGTTGAGCAAGTTAGCCAGATCTGCACCAGAGAAGCCAGGAGTACGACGAGCGATCGCATCTAAGGATACTTCAGGAGCAATTTTTTTGTTACGGGAGTGGACTTCGAGAATTTCGAGACGACCTTTGATATCGGGGTTGTCTACCATTACCTGACGGTCAAAACGACCAGGACGCATTAGCGCCGAGTCTAAAACATCAGCACGGTTAGTTGCAGCGATGATAATAATACCAGTGTTGCCTTCAAAACCATCCATTTCCGTTAGCAGTTGGTTCAGGGTTTGTTCCCTCTCATCGTTACCACCACCGATACCAGCACCACGCTGACGACCTACTGCGTCAATCTCATCGATAAAGATTAAACAAGGAGCATTTTCTTTGGCTTTCTTAAATAGATCGCGGACACGAGAAGCACCAACACCGACAAACATTTCTACGAACTCAGAACCAGAGATGCTGAAGAAAGGTACGGCAGCTTCACCTGCGATCGCTTTTGCCAAAAGAGTTTTACCTGTTCCAGGAGGGCCTACTAGTAACACACCTTTAGGAATTTTGGCCCCGACAGCGGTAAATCTTTCTGGCTGCTTCAAAAATGTAACAACTTCTTGCAATTCTTCTTTAGCTTCATCAATACCAGCTACATCATCAAACATGATGCCAGTTTTAGCTTCCATTTGGAACTTGGCTTTAGATTTACCAAAGTTCATTGCTTGTCCAGGACCACCAGGCATATTGTTGGAACGACGGAACAAGAAAAACAATGCACCAATTAAGATAACGGGAAAAATTAAATTCCCCAAAAGTCCCCAAACTGCACCATCACTACTAGGAGGATGATAGTCAAAATCAACATCTGCCTCTCTCAACTTAGTAATAAGTTCGGGAGAGTTTGCAGGAAGGTCAACTCTGAGTTTTTGTAAGCGGTTATCCAATTCTGGATCGATCGCTTGAACAATCGCCGTTCTGCCATTTTCGTATAGTTCTACCGAACTAACTCGTCCTGAGTTTAGGTAGTCCAAAAAGCGACCATAGGTCATACGAGTACTAGCTGCGTTACCACTGCTCATACTAGTATTAGTTGCTGGAGTAGAAAATGTTCCTTGCCATAGAAAGAAACCTACTACCAACAAGGGTAATGTCCACAATAATACGATTCTCCACGAAAAATTCTTCATAAGATAAATGTTGCTCTAAATTGAATATTTTTAAGATTACTTCTTGGTTCTTTTAGGTCTTGACCCGCCTTTTGCCTTCCCACTTGTTTTTGTGACTAACCTTTGGCGAACATTAAACCAATTTGTTGCTGCAATATACATTAATACTTCAATGTGTAGTGCAACCTTGTATGTCAAGTTTCTTTTCTTTATATTACCTCTAGCTTAACTAAATTTAACGTAATTCTCATTTTTAATGCCAAATTAATTTGGTTCGGTTTGGGTGAAGATAGCTTTACTATCAAAATAGCTATCAGCTTTTGAAAGGTCACAAGGCTTTATAATGCTAGGTTTTCTCCAAAATAAAAAAGCGACTACCAAATTAACAGTAGTCGCGATCTAAAACTAGAAATTAATAACTAAGCACTAAAAACTTAGTAAGTTTCAACATGCCAGCGATCCTCTTTTTTCATTGCTTTGCGATATTCATCCCAGTTAACATCATGTTTGGCAGCAGCAGCACTTAAGGCTTCGTCGATCCCACCTTCCATACCTTTGAGACCACAGATATAGGTATGAGTTTTAGGATTTTGCATCATTTCCCATAATTCATCAGCGTGTTCGGCAATTCGGTGTTGAATATACATTCTTCCGCCTTCGGAATTTTTCTGTTCGCGACTGATTGCGTAGTCCATACGGAAGTTATCGTGCTTGCTTGCCATCTCTTCTAGCTGCTCTTTGTAAAGAATATTCTCGGTTTTAGGAATACCGAAGAACAACCAAGATTTTCCTTTATAGTTGTAGTCAGGATTTTTATCTCCTTCTAGGAACATACGCCACAGATAAGCGCGGAAAGGAGCAATACCTGTTCCTGTAGCAATCATAATGACGTTAGCATCTTCATCATCAGGCAACAGCATTTCTTTACCTACTGGGCCCATAATTGCTACATCGTCTCCAGGATTCAAATTACAGAGAAAGCTAGAGCAAACACCTTCAACATGTTCTCCTGTTTCAGGATCTTCGTATTCTAACTTACGAACGCACAAAGAAACAGTTTTATCTTCTAGATTATCTCCATGACGGGTAGAAGCGATCGAATATAATCTTAATTTATGAGGTTTGCCTTTTTCATCTTTGCCAGGAGGGATAATACCAATACTTTGACCTTCAACGTAGTATAAATCTCCGTCTGAAAGATCGAATGTCATGTGACGACAAGTACCAATTCCACCTTCCTCTACTAGATCGTAAATTTCAGTACATTTGCCAATGTAGGGTTTTTTAGGCTTATAAATTAATACGGGTACTTTTTTCTTGTCTTTTTTAGGTTTTGCTTGAGTCATAGATTTTTTATTATTGGATGCAGCTTGCTGCTGGGGTGCAGGTTGACTGGTTTGTTCGGGAACATCGGTGCCAATCGGCTTGATGTTGATTACTTTGCCACCTAAACTGTTGATACGACGCATCTCTTGGTTCATGCGACTGTAGGGAACAGTTATAAACACAGTACCGCTTCTACGAAGAGGCACTTTTGGCTCAACGCTATTTTGAGATAATCCTTCTACCTCGTAGACGAATAAGCGATTTTTGTATTCTGTGTTGCTACCAGAAAATGCTGCACTAGAGTTATACATTGCGCGGATTTGTACCCCCAATTTTAAATTAGACTATTAAATACTTTACATAAACTGGATCTATCTTTAGATTCATCATGGTGCTGAATCAGAAAATAAAAACAGTTGTTTATAGTGTTTGCATTGTATTAATAGACTATCATTGAGAGTCTATTCTTGATTCATGAAGCAGAAAATTTCTGGGTATAATTTGCCACCATCAACCTAGTCTTACCAGTTAGGTTACATTTGAGGGAAATCCTAATCTGTAATTTTTAATTCATTTTTATGATTTTTTAAAACTATTTTCCACGAGATGATTCAAACCAACTGCTAGATTGCTTGTTGACAGTCATTATTTTTGACTGCGCAAGGCGGTCATCTGCAAGCCTTGGCTTTTGGGGCCAAAGAACGGATGACTTGTTCTCCCTTGTAGTGATGGTTAGGTTCTGGTAAGATTTTTGCAATGTGAATAGTAGCTTGCCGTCCAACGGACAAGGTGCTTTCGATTTGTTAGTAGTTAGCATTTAATACTCGATTAACTAGCTAAGAAGCAAACTTGCCCCAAGCAATTTTCTAGAGTTTCTCCGAAGATCGATCTTGGTGGATTTTCTCCAGAATGTGTTTAATTGCGTCTGGAACAAAATGGGAGATTAAATTTTGATTTTTCAAATTTGAATTTTCTCAAGGGAGCAACAAGCATTAGGTCTTTCAAAACTGAATTCCTAAGCTTGCTTAATAATATGGGTTAAATATTTAGTTTTGTAGAAGAGGAATTTTATGACCGCCGATTTAGACCGAGTGGTACTTATTGGAGTCGCAGGAGACTCTGGTTGTGGTAAATCAACATTTCTTCGCCGTTTGACTGATTTGTTTGGCGAAGAGTTTATGACTGTAATTTGTCTTGATGACTATCATAGTCTTGATCGCCAGGGTAGAAAAGCAGCAGGTGTTACCGCTTTAAATCCCGAAGCCAATAACTTTGACTTGATGTACGAACAAATTAAGTCACTGAAAGAAGGTAATGCGATCGATAAACCTATTTATAATCATGAAACTGGTGAACTAGATCCTCCTGAAAAAATCAAGCCAAATAAAGTCATCGTCATTGAAGGATTGCATCCTCTTTATGATGAGAGAGTCCGTGAATTAGTAGATTTTGGCGTTTATTTGGATATTAGCGACGAAGTTAAGATTCAGTGGAAAATCCAACGTGATATGGCAGAACGCGGTCATACTTACGAAGATATTCTTGCTTCTATCAAGGCTCGCGAACCTGATTTTAAAGCCTATATTGAGGTACAAAGAGAATTTGCTGACGTAGTAATCCAGGTATTGCCAACAAATCTACCTGTAGGTGAAGACAGCGATCTTTTAAGAGTTCGTCTAATTCAGAAAGAAGGAGTAGAAAACTTCAACACTGTCTATCTGTTTGATGAAGGTTCGACAATTCATTGGCGACCTTGCGGGCGCAAACTTGAATGTCCCGTCCCCGGTATCAAAATGTACTATGGTCCAGATAGCTACTACAACAATGAAGTATCGATTCTAGAAGTAGACGGCGAATTTGGTAATCTCGAACAGATGATTTATCTTGAAAGTCACTTAAGCAACACTGGTACAAATCACTACGGTGAAATGACTGAGCTTGTGTTGAAGCACAAAGATTATCCTGGTTCTAATAACGGAACTGGTTTATTTCAGGTACTAGTAGGTCTGAAAATGCGCGAAACTTATGACAAGCTAATGGCTGCTACAGCCAAAACAGCTAAAGTATAAGTTCGATCACAAGCTTTAATTTGAGCTAATCAATTTAATATTTTATTAAAAGTCGCGGACTATCTCTAAAAAGTGTTCGCGACTTTTTGCTGGGTTTTTGTTGATGGTTGAGTGCTAACCGTTTTAAATTACAGAGGACGATAAGATTTATCAACATTTTTTAAGAGTAGTGTTTCCTAGAGAATCTGTAAATGTGGATAGTCTTACATTAAGTAGTAATGGGCGATTGAGCCTGAAACCTTCCTCGTAGAATAAATGTAATGACTTTAATCAAAAGCCTGTGGAAATTTTCTCGTCCTCATACCATTATTGGTACTAGCCTTAGTGTATTGGCACTCTACTTTATTGCTTTGGCAACTACAAATAATCCAATTACAGCAAGCAGCTTGGAACAAATGTTGGCTGTTTGGTTAGCCTGTATCTGTGGCAATATTTATATTGTCGGTTTGAATCAACTTTGCGATGTGGAGATCGATCGCATCAACAAACCCGATCTTCCCTTAGCATCAGGAGAATTTACTACCCAACAGGGACAGTTGATTGTAATTGTTACAGGTATTTTAGCTTTGGTCACTGCTAGTTTATCGGGGATCTGGTTGTTGGCGACGGTGGCAATTAGTTTGATCATTGGCACAGCTTATTCTCTTCCTCCAATACGCTTGAAGCAATTTCCTTTTTTAGCAGCTTTTTGTATCCTTACTGTCAGGGGGGTAGTTGTTAATATTGGCTTGTTTTTGCACTACGGCACTCAATTAAACGGTAGAGAAGCTTTAAATCCCTATGTGTGGACACTTACTCTATTTATACTACTATTTACAATTGCGATCGCTATATTTAAAGATGTTCCCGATCTAGAAGGAGATAGACAATATAATATCAACACCTTTACTTTAGTAATTGGCAAACCTGCTGTTTTTAATCTTTCTCGTGGAGTAATTACTATCTGTTATTTTGGCATGATTGGCGCGGGTTTGTTTTGGCTAACTTCTCTCAATGTTAGTTTCTTTATTACCAGTCACATTGTTTTATTGAGTTTGCTTTGGTGGCGTAGCCGCAATGTCAATTTAGAAGAAAAAAGTGCGATCGCTGATTTTTATCAGTTTATCTGGAAACTTTTCTTTTTAGAATATCTATTGTTTCCCATCGCCTGTTTTATTTAGATTGCTCTTTAAACGAATCACTAATTAACTTTTGAATATCACACATCAACAATTTTTTGAATCAACTGAGAAATATTTTCTGCTTGGTTCATAATCATAAAATGTCCGCCTTTCTCAATCTTAAAATCTTCACCAACAAACCTAAAAGGAAAAACGCGATCGCTTTCTCCATGAATATGATAGATATTGTCTGGTATTAATTCATTTTTCCAAGTAACTACCTGATGAATTGCCCACTTCATAAACTTGGCATTAGTATCGAATAAGATTGCTCTAAAAAGTTGGCGTTCGGCTAAAGTTTCCAAACTAAAAAACCAGGCTGCTAATAATTGACTAAACCACAACATAATTTTGGCTGGGATCAAACGATGAATAGGTAGCCAGCGAAATATCTTAAAATAAAAAGGTATTTCTTGCTGATTTTTAGTACTAGAAATTAAAATGACTTTTTCTGTATTAATTTGTTTGGCTATTTCTATTGCTACTATGCCACCGAAAGACAAACCAATTACTATAGGAGAATCTAAATTTATCTGGGTAGTTAATCGTTTAGCATAATCGGCGATATTTTCATTTACTTCTGGCTCTAACCAGCGAATGTGTATGGGGCGATAACCTTCTAGCTTTAGCTTCTGAAAGACTCTTTCGTCTGCCCCCAAACCACTAACACAATAAATATTTTTGAGAGTATTTTCTAATTTTTCTTCTGTAGTATTAGAAATATGATTAATTGAGTTTGATTCTAAGTTTGGTTCTGACATTTCTATTTTTGATAGATGATTCAAATATACACAAAAGCAAAAATTGGAATAACTAAGATTTTCGGAGGCTGGATACTCCAAAATAGTAGTAGTATCAGGGTTAATTGTTAGTTGATATTACCCACTTATAAAAAAATTGAGAACAACACTCTTGCTCTCAATTCACATTTTTAATTCGTGGTTCAGTTACTTGTTGTTGGGTGTAGATTGACTGCCACTAGGAGTAGTAAATAAACTGTTATAGGTGTTGTACACAGCTTGACTTAAAGGAGTCAAAATGTTGGAAATCAACCCTTCTACTGTAGTAGCTGGCGTTGGTGCTTGGGTTGCTACTGGCTGTTGCTGGGGTAATGGCTGGGCTGCTGGTGTTGGTGCGGTAGTACCGGAGGTTTGACCAGGAAGATTTGTAGTGGGCAAGGTGGCAACGTTTTCTAAGACTTGAGGATTGGGGTTGTTACTCATGTAAATGTGTTGAATTGCACTGCCTTGGTAAAGACGCTTGGTAAACTGCCAATTAGGATCTAGTTCGATTTTCATTGGCGCTTCTACCAAACCATTAGTTCGTCCTACAACAAAGTCGGATTGACCAGGATCTTTATGGTCGGCAATCAACTGTAACTGTCCGTTGTTTTCTACTAAATTTAGGAGATAAGCTACCTTGTCGTCTTTGCCATTAACTCGCAAGGAGTAACCGTTAGTATCAACGGCTTTAAGACAGTCATTAGTGTGGTCAAACTTAAGTAATAGTAAGTCTACAGTAGTAGGGTTGCTTCCAGATTCGCTCCAACAAGCTTGTTTTCCAGGAACTTGCTCGATAATTGCTAATTTATATTTTCTATAGTTATAGGGAACAGCAACAGCAACAAATTTGTTTTGTTCTACAGCAAATTCATCGAATTCTGTAGCGCGGGCAGGTTGTAGAGGTGCAATCGCACTAATACCAATAGTTGTTAGTGATAGAAGCGTAGCAGTGAGGGATGATTTCATGATTTGATATCTAGGTAAATGTGGGAGTCAGAGTTAAATTCTGACTGCGGAAGGCGGTCATTGACAAGCCCTGGCTTAAATAGCTAGGGAATGAGCGACCACAAATTTAATATATGTATTACTCTGAACTTTAAAGCAATTTTATAAGACTAAAATAAGCAGCACGAAATAATTTATAAAAACTTCAAGTGCTTATACGCAATATAAGTATATTTCAAATGTGCTAAATATCAATCATCGCTTTTGAGAAAATACAAAAACTTTAAATAAATAACCACAAAAAAGCTGAGTTTAGTTTAAATCAGCTAGAAAAATTTTCATATTTTACATTACCAGAAACTGAGGATGATAATGGTAGCTGCGATTACAAGTCCCTAATCAAAAATGATGAAAATAAATATATAGAATTGGGTAATGCAAGATTTAGCTTTTGTCTTACCATCACTTCAAAAATGCAATACTCAAAAACCTTGACTCTATAGGTTAACTGGGGTGCTAGGATTCGAACCTAGGAATGGCGATACCAAAAACCGCTGCCTTACCGCTTGGCCACACCCCAATGTCTTTCAACATAGTTATAATAACAATTATCTACCCAAAGTTGTCAAGTAATTTAGCAAAAAAAGCAGAATTTAAAATTTAGCTGGCATATTGTTTAATTTCAGCGATCGCCTGATTCAATTCTAAGACATGAATTAATCCTACGTATCCTGCATACAGGCACTGTTGTTTTTTGCCGACAAAAACATGGTTAATTCCTGCAAGAGTGTTGTAAGTATGAATAGTTGTACCGTCGGCAAACTGGAAGACAATTCGCGATCGCTTAAAATTACGATAGTCATTATCGGTCATACCCTTAACTGCATACAAACGTCTAATGGACTTGTGAGTAAAGTCTTGGGCTGGTAGCGTTCCTATTGTAGGATTAGCCCAAAAGTCTTGCAAAATAGGAATTATGTGGGGATGATACTTCATCGCAGCGTGAGGAATTTTCGAGATGGAAAACCAATTTGCATAGTCAAACTTAGTATTTTCAACAGTAACTAAACCATCAGTACCAAGATCGAGATCGCTAGCAACTGAAAGTGTCGGAATTTGTTGGGCAATTTTTTCGGCGATTGGACGACGGTTTTTTCCCAAACATTTGGCTGTACCAATACCAATACCTAAAGGATCGATAATACGAGCTATATTTGAACCACCGACAGGCGATCCTAATAAGATCAATGAATGTATTTTTGTCCACCATTGCGGGTTACGATTTAGTACTTCTAGCCACATTAATCCGCCCATAGAATGCCCTACTATTTTGAGCGGAACATGGGGATACTTAGCAATTTTACTCTCGACAATTGATTCAATTTTGCTGATTAAAGGTTTGATACTAATAAAAGTTTTAACTAATCCTAAACTCGGTGCAGTAACTATAGTTTTGTCATCTACTGCCGCTGCTAATAACTCACCAATATCCTTCCCCGTATCTGCCCAGCCGTGTTGAGCAAACAGTAAAAAATCAGGATTATTATCTACAGCCATTTGTCTTAATTATTGCGATTTTATTTGATTTTCTAATATAACTTTTTAATTAGCTTTTGTTGCACCTTGGTGAGTGTAATAATCTTCAATAGCTAACAGTAATTCTGAAGGTTTACTAACTAAATAGTCTGGTTTATATTCTTGTAAAATTTCGGCAGAATTAAAACCCCAGCTTACTGATACAATTCCAATGTTGCTACGACGAGCCGATCTAATATCTCTAGTTTCATCTCCCACATAAATTACGCTTTCTTGCTCAAAGCGATTATTTTTTATGATCTGATTAATGATCCGGTGTTTACTAAAAATGGAGTTGGTAGGATGTATGTAGCTAAATACAGAATTTAATTGATTTTTTTGCAAAAATATTTCGACATTTTCGATAATATTTGAAGTAACAATACCCAAGGTATATCCCTGTTTTTTCAACTCCCACAAAACTGGAATAATATCGGCAATAGGTGATAAGTTAGCAATTTCTTTACTTAATTCTGTACGGACTTTTCTAACTAGAAAAGGAATTTTAAAAATAGAAATTTCTGAAAGTTTAATAATTTCGCGAGAACTTAGATTTTTTAATAGTAATAATTCTTCTTGATCTAAAACTTTATAGCCAAATTTAGGAGATAATTGATTGGTAATTTTGACAATCGCATTGTACGTGTCCGCGATTGTACCATCAAAATCAAACAGAACTACCTGAGCGGTCATTGATGCCTCGTTATAATAGTTATGATGTGAAAATATTATACTGAATAATATTTTTGTTATTTGTTTTTAGAAAACAATTATCGATCTTTATTAAGGTTAGCACGAGCATTACGCTGCCACATTGTTGGTTTAATTCTTCTTAGGGCGGAGGCTCTAAATTGGCGATCCCAATCCGTCTCGGTCAAATTAGCCAGTTCACTCAACTTGGGCTGAATATTATCAGGATAAGGCTGAAAATCTACTATATCTGTCTCTTTAGCAAAGCGTTGATTCCAGGGACAAACATCCTGACAAATATCACATCCTGCCACCCAACCAGATAGATTATCGGCAATAGGGCGCGGTAATTGGCGATCGCGATTTTCGATCGTATGATAAGCAATACAGCGGTTGGCATCCACTACATGAGGAGATACTATTGCCTCTGTGGGGCAGGCAGTTATACAGCGGGTACAAGTTCCGCAGTGACTAGTATGAGGTGTATCAGGAGTTAGCTCGATATTGGTGAGGATTTCCCCCAAAAAAACCCAGCTACCATATTCTCTAGTAATAACATTACCATTTTTGGCTAACCAACCCAACCCTGCTCGCTGCGCCCATACTTTATCCTGAACGGGTGCGGTGTCTACACAATAGCGAGTTATAATCGATTCATCTTGCGCTCGCAGCCAGCTTGATAAAGCTTTAAGTTTTTTGCCCACAACCTTATGATAATCTCTACCCCAGCCATAGCGAGAAATTTTACCAATTTTGGGATCTGTAGAATGTTGGTGAGGAGTGTAGTAATTCAATCCTACAGAAATCAGCGATTTTACTTGAGGCATCCAGGCACGAATGTCTTCTCGTTTGGGGTTTGCCATCCATGCCATATCTGCTTGGTAGCCAGCATTTAGCCAATTTTTTAGATGTTCGGCTGCATCATCTTGGTTGTCAATCTCGGCAATTCCTACCAAATGGAAACCAATATCTATCGCTGCATCTTTTACTTGAAAGCTATTGATTAACATTTAATTTTCGGCGTTGCACAGTTAGGAACTGTCGATCAGTTTATCAAAACCACGGTAATTATACGGCTTACTCAATTTTATTTAATTGATAAAATATGCGTATTATGAAAAATTTTCTGTATAAAAGAAAATATGAAAGGCTCAGAGAGCGATCGTCAAAAACTACAGTCTCACTTTCAGAATGCGGTTAATTTAAAACAAAACTGCAAAGTTTATATCGCGACAACTCAGGAAGATAATTTTAGCTTTTATTTTAAAAAAGGTAATTTGCTTTGGGCGACTGGTAGTAGCCACAGATTTAGGAGGTTATATCGTATAACCAATCAAATCTGTCCTAAAGTTAATTGCCAAGAAGTTAAATTAAGAGAACAAGAAATATCCGAATTATGGGAATATTTATTTATTAATGTCTTACACAAAAGAAAATTGATAACGGATTACCAATTTAAAGAAGTTATCAAGACAATAATTCAAGAGGTTTTGTTTGATTGTTTAATCGCTCAAAAACAAATAAACAAAATCAAAGTTATTTTTGCAACTACAGGCAACAAAATGGGAGGGATTTTAAAAAGTCCTTTGTTTCAACAGCCAATTATTGAAGTAAACTATCATAAAATATATCAACGCTTGGAATCATCAGTTATTGAGTGGCAGAATATCCAACTAACAAATTATTCCCCTAATCATGCTCCTGTAATCAAAGATATTGAAAAACTAAAGAAAGTAGTCGATACTGGAAAATATCAGCAATTATTTGTCTTTATCAACGGCAAAAAAACTCTACGAGATTTAGCAGTTTTAATAGGTAAAAATACGATAGAAATTACTAAATCTTTTTTACCTTATCTCAAAAGTAAAGCGATTGCTCTGCAAATAGTACCCGATCAACAACTAGCTAATTTATATTTTAGTCCTACTAATTTAGAAAATAGGTCTAAATATCTTAAGAGCGATCGCGAGTATATTCAAGAACTAGAATTGCCTTTAATTATTTGCGTCGATGACAATCCTAAAATTTGTCAAAATATTGCTCAAATTTTAAACCCTTTTGGATATCGCTTGCTTCCAGTAAATGATGCTGCTAAAGCTCTATTAGTTTTGCTAAAAAATCAACCCAGTCTTATTTTCTTGGATACAGAAATGCCAGATGCTAATGGTTATGAGCTTTGCGCTCAAATCAAAAAGATGCCAGCTTTTAAACATATTCCAATCATTATTTTAAGCGAACAAGAAAACATGGTGGATAAAGTTCGCGCCAAGATAGTAGGAGCTAATTTTATCATTAATAAACCAATTAATACAGCAGATTTATTGACTCTGACTCAAAAATATACCCAAGATTTTGTTGATCGCAAAACTCTAACTGTACAAAAAAACAGAGGTAGTTGATTTACCTCTGGGATTAATTTAAATAAGGACTGTATTTTTCGTAAACCAACAATCTGGCATTTTTTAGCCTTTAGTGTTGGTAGTTGGGAGGAAGATATTGGTTGATGTCAACTTGTCCCTGAGTGCTAGTTTGATTAGCATTTTGACCGACGCTGTTGAAATTACCCACAGCAGCCGCTGCGTT
>Ga0115029_1000551_pt1 | contig 35599 bp, 26 predicted proteins | sample SidtaG_3_FD_87297 | JGI IMG/M metagenome (GOLD analysis project Ga0115029, IMG submission 87297) | Marine algal microbial communities from Sidmouth, United Kingdom - Sidmouth_Asex1 metaG | ecosystem: Host-associated > Algae > Red algae > Unclassified | place: Sidmouth, United Kingdom | collected... | reverse complement strand
CCTGCATCGCACTCAAGATCTCGACCCGCTTGATCGAATCGATCCCCAGATCCGACTCCAACTCCATCTCTCGACCCAACATCTCCGCCGGATACCCCGTCCGATCCGACACCACCCCCAACAGCAACGACGTCATCTCGACGTCACGCGACGCACTCGCTGCGGCAGCGTCGGGAGCAGCCTCCGTCGGTGCAGCAGCGACCAGAGCGGGAGCAGGCTCGACGGCAGCGGGCGCAGCAGGAGCCGTCGGCACCGGATCGGGAGCAGAAGCCGGAGCCGGAGCCGGAGCCGGCTGAACGACTGGCGCGACATCGGCGACAGCCGAGGCGACCGGCGGCGGCGTCGGAGCGGGAGCCGGAACGGCTGCGACCTGCGATGTCGGGGCGCCGGCGAGTCGCCCGAGCGTCTCGATGCCCTGATGGGCTGCGCCGAGAAAGGCCGCATGGGCCTGGCCCATCGACGTGAGGTAGGCCGAGTGTGCGGCGGCGGTCTGCTGCTGAGCGCTCTGGTACGCCGCGAGCACGGCAGCGTCGGGTACACCGACGGCCGCTGCTTGGACCACCGGAGCCGGTGACACCGTTGCGGCCGCGATCGGCGGCGCCTCGGAGGTCGGCGGAGCCACCATGGCTGTGGCAGGTGCGGCGGGGGCCGGGGCGGCCGGAGCAGACGGCGCGGCGGGTGGCGCCACCGGTGCGCTGACCGGAGCTGGGGCGGTGTGGGCGACGGGGTCGTTCGACACGGTGTTGGCCTCGACGAGTTCGTTCAGGTCTGCGGGTGGGTAGGGGCTCTGGTGGTTGGCGCCGTGGATGGCGATCGCGAGCTTCGGCTTCGTGGCGTCGTGCGGATCGGCGATCTCGCCGTACTCGGCCCACAGCGCGCCGAGGTCCATCTCGACACCGGCAGCCACGAGGCGACCGAGTCCGTCGTACAGCGGCGACAGCCCACGGCGACCCTTCTTGTCGAGCGGCACCACGACATGCGGTCGGTCGTCGAGGATGTTGCCGATCAGGCCGGAGAGGATCGCCGAGGGGCCGACCTCGACGAACGTGCGTGCACCGGCGTCGTACATCGACTCGATCATCTCGACGAAACGGACCGGGTTCGACAGCTGGCGTGCGAGCCGAGCGCGCATCTCGACGACGTCGTCGCCCGGGTACGGCGAGGCGGTCTCGTTCGAGTGGACCGGGACGGTGGGCGACGAGAACATGACCTCGTCGAGGTAGCGACCGAACGCATCGCTCGCGCCGCTCACCACCGACGAGTGGAACGCAGTCGCAACCGGGAGCCGCTTGGCGGCGAGACCCGCTTCGGCCAGTTCGGCCTCGACCTGTTCGATGGCCTCGGTCGGGCCTGACAGCACGACCTGGCGGTGACTGTTGTGGTTCGCCACCACCACGTCGGCCGACGAATCGTCGACGATCGCGCGGATCTCGTCGATCGAGGCCGTCACCGCCGTCATCGACCCCGGCGTCTGTGCCGCCTCGGCCATCAAGACGCCACGCCGCTGCGCCACACGGATCATGTCGGCCGCTGACAGAGCACCGGCCGCGTGGAGCGCGGTGACCTCACCGAAGCTGTGACCGGCCACGTGCGACGCCTCGACGCCGAGGGATCGCAGCACGCCGAGCAGACCGAGGCTCGTGGTCCCGATCGCCGGCTGGGCCCAGTGCGTGGCGGTGAGCAGTGCCTGGTTCGCCTGCTCGGCACCTGCGTCGAACGACGAGATCGGGAACACGATGTCGTGGAGCGGAGCGGCGTCCCAGTCCTGGTCGGCAGCGAGATCCCAGGCGTCCATCGCAACACCGAAGTTCATCGCCACGTCCGCGCCCATCGACAGGTACTGGCTGCCCTGGCCGGGGAACACGAAGGCGACGTCACCCTGCGCTGGACCGACGCCGTAGTGGATGCCGGTCGGTGTCGACCGCGGCTGGTCGGGTGCGTCGGCGACGAGCGCAATCGCCTGTTGCAGAGTGGCGACCAGGTCGGGCTCGTCGGTCGCCGTGACGGCCAGGCGGACCGGCGCGTCGGCGTCGTACGCCCGCTGGCTCGACTGGGCCACATGGGGGAGGTAGCCGTCGACGATCGCCCGCTCGACGATCGCCCGGGCCTGGGCGACGACATCGTCGGCGTCGGAACCGCACACGACCACGAGTTCGGTGTCCGAGGTGCGCAGCCGAGGCGCGTGGGCGCCATCTCCTGTGTACTCCGACAGTGCGATGTGGAAGTTCGAGCCGCCGAATCCGAAGGAGCTGACCGAGCCCCGGCGTTCGTGGTCGGAGCCGCGCACCCACGGGCGCGTCTCGGTGTTGAGGTGGAACGGGGAGTTCTCCAGGTCGAGTTCTGGGTTCGGCTGGTCGATCTTGGCCGTCTGTGGAAGGACCCGGTGGTGCAGCGCCATCACGATCTTGAACAGGCCGGCGGCACCTGCTGCGGCCTTCGTGTGGCCGATCTGACTCTTGACCGAACCCAGCGAGCACCACTGCCGGTCGGTGCGTCCGGTGGCGTCGAAGGCGAGTTCGAGCCCACCGAACTCAGCTGCGTCTCCGGCGACCGTTCCGGTGCCGTGGGCCTCGACGAGTTCGACGGTGTCGGGTCCGTACGAGGTCTTGTCGTATGCGTTTGCGAGCGCTCGCGCCTGTCCTGACGACACCGGCGCGTACACGCTCTTCGAGCGGCCGTCGGAGCTGGCGCCAACGCCGTTGATCACGCAGTAGATGTCGTTGCCGTCGCGCTCGGCGTCGTCGAGACGCTTGAGTGCGACCATCCCGAGCCCTTCGCCGAGCATCGTGCCGTCGGCCTGGTCGGAGAACGGGCGGATGTCCTCCGACTTCGACAGTGCCGGGGTCTTCGAGAAGCACATGTACATGAAGATGTCGTTCATCGTGTCGACGCCCCCGGCGATCACGAGGTCGCTGTCACCGAGGTACAACTCGTTGACGCCCATCGAGATCGCCGAGAACGATGACGCACAGGCCGCGTCGGTGACGCAGTTCGTGCCGCCGAGGTCGAGCCGGTTGGCGATCCGACCGGCCACCACGTTGCCCAGCAGCCCGGGGAACGTGCTCTCGGTCCACTCCGGGTGCAGCGCGAGGATCCGGTCGCACGCTTCGAGCGCGACGTCTTCGGCGATGCCGGCTCGTCGCATCCCCTGCAACCACATCGGCCGGTTCATCCGGCTCGCCATCGCGCCGAACAGCTCCTGCCCGGAGGTGACTCCCAGGATGACCGACGCACGGCTGCGATCGAGTTCGCTGAACTGGCCGCGCACGGCATCGTCGAGCACCCGCTGCGCGACGATCAGAGCGAGCAGCTGTGCTGTGTCGGTCGAGGGCATCACATTCGGCGGCACTCCGAATCCCATCGCATCGAACTCGATCGGGTCGAGGAAACCGCCTCGACGACCGTAGGTGCGGTCCGGCACCGACGGATCGGCGTCGAAGTGATCGTCGATCAACCAGTGGCTGGCGGGAACGTCGGTCATCCGGTCGGCGCCGGACAGGATGTCGCTCCAGAAGCCGGTCGAGTCGAGCGAACCGGGAAAGAGAGCCGAGACGCCGACCACGGCGATGGCGGGTCGTGGTGTGTAGCGCAGGTCGTTCATCGTGTCCTCGTGTCGCGTCATCCGAGTCGGCGCGGTCGGTAGTGGAATGCGTCGGGGGGCACCGGCACGCCGTAGGTGCGGAACTGGTGGGCTCGGGTGGACACTGCGGCGCCTTCGAGCAGGTTGTGGGCGACCTGGGCGACCGTGCGGTTGGCCGGGTCGGCGAGGAACGAGTCAGCGGTCCAGGCATTGAAGGCGCCCATCGCCGGACCGCACCAGATCTGGTAGTCGAGTCGCCGGTCGGGAGTGCCGTCGATCGACCAACGGCTCGACAGGCCGAGGTAGCTGCGGAAGGTCAGCGCCATCTTGTGGCGGGGGTCGCGCTCGGCCTGGGCGACCTGTTCGGGGTCGCGGTCGTTCCAGAACTGGCGGGTGGTCTCCCAGCACTCTCCGACCGTGGTGCCGAGGATCTTCTGCTCGAGTTCGACGACCTCCTCGTCGGGGATCGCGTCCAACGAGGGGTACCGCTTGTACAGCTCGTAGAGCTTGCGGGCCCGAGGAGCGAACATGGTGCCGCGCTTGAGCACCTGCAGGTCGACGCCCAACTCGAACATGTCGGCGGCCGGCGCCATCGTCACGTCGGCGAGGTCGGCGTTGGCGAGCATCTCCTTGCCGTCGTCGGAGAGCCCCGATTCGATGCACGCTTCGTTGATCGTTCCGGTCAGTACGTACGACGCACCCAGGGCGAACGCCGCCGCTGCGGCCTGCGGTGTGCCGATGCCGCCAGCGGCGCCGAGCCGGATCGGGCGCACGTAGCCGTGCTCGGCGGCCGCCTCGTCACGTACCGCCTGGATCGTCGAGAAGAGAGGCCCGAGCGGGCGGTTGTCGGTGTGCCCGCCGCTGTCGCTCTCGACGGTGATGTCCTCCGCGACCGGAAGTGATGCTGCGAGGCGCGCCTCGTCGGCGGTGAGCAGACCGCGTGCGACGAGTGCGTCGAGCATCGCGGTCGGAGCCGGGTGCATGAAGTGGCGGGCGACCTCGGGCCGGGAGATCTTGGCGAACACCATGTTGGTCCGCTGCACGACACCATGGTCGTCGACGGAGATCCCGTGGTAGGCGTACCGCACGATTGCCGGCGTGAGTGACATGTATGCCGCCGCCGAGACCCGGCGAACTCCCCGGCTGATGTACAGATCAGCGACGGCTTCTTCGAGCGCCGGCTCCTGGGGCGAGTGGATGAGGTTGCAGCCCCACGGAGCGCCCGACTCCCCGAGCGCGGCGTCGAGTTCGTCGATCGCCACGCGCACCGCGTCGCGCTGGAGCCCGGCGGCCCCGAAGAAGCCGAGGCACCCGGCGCGGGCGGCTTCGATCACCAGTCGGGTGGTGGCGATGCCGTTCGCCATCGCGCCGGTCACGTACGGGAATCGAGTCGCGTGCGCCTCGTTGAAGCTGCGATCGCCGAGCCACTCCGGATACATCGCGGGCAGGACAGCCAGCACCGGGAACGCTCCCGGTCGGCTCGCCTCGACCATGGCTCCCCCACGTGCGATCCCACGCCGTCCAGTGGCCGGATCGACGACGACGAATGCCGTGTTGCGGACGTCGTGGATCGCCGCCACCAGTTCGGCGGCGGCGAATGCGGGCGGCCCGTCTCCGATCCATGCTCCGACGATGCCATCGGGTGTTGCCTCGACCTGCCGATCGGCGAACTCGGAGTCGGCGCCGCCGTCTTGGAGCATCACCACGGCGCGTTCTCGCCGCGATGTCGAGTTCGAGGTCCGGCTGCGACCGCCGTGTGCAGCGAGTTCATGCTCCGACAGTACGACGAAAGCACCGTCGATCCGAATGCGACGTCGATCCCGATCCAAGATTCATCGAGCCGACACCTCTCGGTCGGGTCGGTGTCGAGGATCAGTTCTCGGTGACGGACGGGAGGATCTCGTCCCACACCGCTTCGTCGTCGAAGCCGAACGCCCACAGAGCCACGCCGCCGAGACGGCTTTCACGAGCCAGGTCCATCCGCAACCGAACGCCATCGCCGTCCACGTAGTGGACGCGTCGTTGCTGAACGCACGTCGTGCCGCGGACTTCGAGGTCGTAGTCGAACGACCACTCCCCCGTCTCGACGTCGAAAACAGGCAGGGCCTCTCGCAGTTCGATCAGATCGTCGACCGTTCGGGCATTCACCGACGTGTTGCCTTCCAATTCGACGTTCGAGCAGTCGCCGGTCGCGCCGACGGCCCAGTTGCGGCCGTAGACCGGGAGCCCGAGGACGATCTTCTCGGCAGGCGCCTCGGTGGCGAGCACCCCGTCGATCGAGCGCTGGACGAAGTCGAGCGGTGCGATCGGGCCGGGCTCGGCGACCGAGAAGTCGTACGCCATGATGCGGATGCGATCGACGTGTTCACTGATCGCACCGTGGTCGTACACCCAGTAGCCGCTGACCGGGCTGCGCTGGTCGTCATACACCGGAGGGATGCTGACGGTGAGCGTGCGGTCCTCGGCGTGCAGTCGCCGAGCGAGTTCTTCCACGAAGGTGACCCAGTTCGGACGGGTCTCAGGCCACGACTCACGCCCATCGGCGAACGCGAACTGCTCGTAGTCGAGGTCGATCCCGTCGAAGTCGCCGTCGTCGGCGAACGAGACGATCGTGTTGATGTGGTCGCGGCGCGTCTCGGAGTCGGCCAGGATCGCTGCCATCTCGCCGGCCGGCAGCGCATCGACGATCGACGGGACGATCGACGCCCCCGACGCTCGGGCCTCGGCCAGGAAACTCCTCGTCGCGTCGACGTCGGCGTTCGGGTCGATCGTGATGTCGGTGACGCCGGTCGCGTTGTACCAGAACGGCGAGATCTCACGCATCGACGGCAGCCGCTCTTCGGCCGCGTCGTTCGATGCGTCGAGCGTCCAGTAGGGCGCCCATGCGTCGAGCGGGATGTCGGGGACCGGCGCAGGCGCCGAGGCCCGCTCGAACCAGACGATGCCGGTCACCGCGATCGCGATCACGGCGAGCGCCCCGGCGAGCGCGTACATGCGACCCTGCGACACGGGGCCGCCGACCGGCGCCCGGCCTGCGTTCGGAAACGACGATCCGACCGGCGTCGGATCGAGTACCAGTACCTCGCCGAGTGGCGCCGGGTCGATCTCGCTCGGTGCACGCGCTGCCTCGTCGCTCACCGCCGGGTCGCCGATGACGATGCGGGTCGGACCGTCGTCGCTCGTCGCGTCAGAAGGCATCGGGTCAGCTGACGTCGAGGAACGGGTCGAGGCTGAGCGTCAAGCCGGGGTGTGCGGCGATCTGCTTGCACGCGAGCACGACTCCGGGCATGAAGCTGCTGCGGTCGTAGCTGTCCTGGCGGATCGTGATCGTCTGACCCTCGGCACCGAGGATCACTTCTTGATGAGCGACCATGCCCGACATTCTCACGGCGTGAGCGCGGATGTTGCGCGGGCCGACACCACCACGGGCGCCGACATACACCTCGTGTTCGGTCGGGTCGGCGAGAAAGTCCTGGTCGCGGGCGGCCGCCATCCGTTCGATGGTCGTCACCGCGGTACCCGACGGCGCGTCGATCTTGCGGGTGTGGTGCAGTTCGATCACCTCTGCGGTGTCGAACCACGGTGCCGCCATCTCGGCGAAGCGCATCATCAAGACCGCCGAGATCGCGAAGTTCGGTGCGATCAGACAGTTCGGCCCTCGTTCGCCGCCGAACGCCGACTCGAAGAGGGTGAGGTCGGCGGCGGTGAAGCCCGTCGTGCCGACCACGGCGTGAATGCCGTGCAGACCGAGCCACGGCAGCGTGTCACGCGAGGCGTCGGCGACGGTGAAGTCGACGACCACGTCGCACTGCGCGTCGGCGAAGGCGTGCAACTCGTGTGCGAGAGAGATGCCGTCGAACTCCCCCGACCACACCGAACCCGGCCGATCGACTGCGGCTGCGAAAACGAGTTCGGGGTCATCGTCCACCGCCTGACAGACGGTTCGTCCCATCTGTCCGGCAGCTCCGTTGACCCCGACTCTCATGTGTTCGATTGTCGCAGATCACCGATGCCGGGTGCGGTTCATCGCACCCGGCACCGATGTCTCGGCGAGTTGTTCAGCGATGACGACGGCGCGAACCGCCGCGCCGGCTGCTGCCACCGTCGTTGTCGGACTTCGGGCGATCGCTCGCCGGTCCGAGGTCGCCGAGTTCGTCGGCGAGTTCGGCGTCGAAGCTGTCTTCGAAGCTGACGGTCTCGATGCCGGAGTCGGCAGGAGCCGAGCGCTCTTCGCGCTCACGACGAGGCGCACGTTCCCGCTTCGGGGCATCGTCGGAACCACGGCTCGAACCGCGGTCGGAACCGCCGCCTCCGCCGGAGCTGCCACCTTCACCGCCGCCGAGCGGCGACGTGGGGGTGAGGCTGACCTTGCCCTTGTCGTCGATCTCGTCGACCTTGACTTCGATCTCCTGGCCGAGTTCGAGCACGTCGTCGACGGAGTTGATGCGCTTGCCGCCGCCCATCTTCGAGATGTGCACGAGGCCGTCACGGCCCGGGAGGATGTTCACGAACGCACCGAACTTGGTGATGTTGACGACACGGCCCATGTACACGGCGTCGAGTTCGGCCTTGGGCGGGTCGACGATGTTGAGGATGGCCATCTTGGCCTCTTCCATCCGCCACGCCTCGACGGCGCCGATGGTGACGATGCCGCGGGCACCGTCGTCGTCGACTCCGATGTCGGCGCCGGTCTCCTGCTGGATCGTGTTGATGACCTTGCCCTTCGGGCCGATCACCTCACCGACCTTGTCGAGCGGGATGTAGATCGTCGAGATCTTCGGAGCGGTCTCGGCGATCTCGTCACGAGTGGCCGGGAGGCAGTCGTTCATCACCGAGAGGATCTCGAGACGAGCGACGCGGGCCTGGGCCAGAGCGTCGGACAGCACGTCGGCGGGGATTCCGTCGATCTTGGTGTCGAGTTGCAGCGCTGTGATGGCGTCTTCGGTTCCGGCGACCTTGAAGTCCATGTCACCCATCGCGTCTTCGGCACCGAGGATGTCGGTGAGCGTGACGTACTTGCCGTCCTCGTGGATGAGGCCCATGGCGATGCCGGAGACGTGGCTCCGGACCGGCACACCGGCGTCCATCAGCGAGAGGCTCGACGAGCACACCGAGCCCATCGAGGTCGAGCCGTTGGAGGCCATGACCTCGGAGACGAGGCGCAGCGTGTACGCGAAGTCCTCCTGGTTCGGGATGACGGGCAGGACGGCGCGAGCGGCGAGCGCTCCGTGGCCGATCTCGCGACGCTTCGGCGAACCGACGCGGCCGGTCTCACCGTTGGCCCACGGCGGCATGTTGTAGTGGTGGAGGTAGCGCTTCTCGTTGTTCGGGTTGAGCGAGTCGATCATCTGGTTCATGCGGGGCATGGCCAGCGTCAACACGTTCATGACCTGGGTCTCGCCACGCTGGAAGAGGCCCGAACCGTGTGCGGTCGGCAGCACGCCGACTTCGGCGGTGATCTCACGGAGGTCGGCCGGCTTGCGGCCGTCGATGCGCACGCCTTCGTCGAGGACGCGTCGTCGCATGACCTTCTTCATCAGTGAGCGGACGGCTTCCTTGACCATCTTGTTCTCGCCGGCGAACTCGCCGTCGTCGCCACAGAACTCGGCAACGGCATCGGCGGCCACGGCGTCGACCGCGGCGTTGCGCTCGCCCTTGGCGGAGATCTTGACGGCCGGCTCCATCGCCTTGGTCGAGAACTTCTCGACGGCAGCGAAGATCTCGGGGGTGTAGTCGAGGACCGGAGTCCACTTCATCTCGGTGATCTCGCCGTTGGCTGCAACGACCTTGTCGCGCAGTTCGCGCTGCAGAGCGATGGACTCCTTGATCCACACCTTGCAGGCTTGGAGGGCGTCGCCCAGCACTTCTTCGGTGACCTTCTTGGCGCCGTCCTCGTAGTAGTAGAACGCATTCTCGGAGCCACCGGCTTCGACCATCATCACGGCGACGTCGCCGTCGTCGAGTTCACGGCCGGCGATCACGATCTCGAAGGTGCCGGTCTCGGCCTCGTCGAACGTGGGGTGGGGGATCCACTCGCCTTCCTGGCTGTACGCCATGCGCACGGTGCCGATGGGGCCGTCGAACGGGATGCCCGAGATCATCAGGGCCGCCGAGGCTGCGTTGATCGACAACACGTCGTGCGGGTTGACCTGATCGGCGCCCAGAACGGTCGTGACGACCTGGGTTTCGTGGCGGAATCCCTCGGGGAATGACGGGCGCAGCGGGCGATCGGTGAGGCGACACGTGAGGATCGCGTCCTCGGTGGGGCGACCTTCACGACGGAAGAACGAGCCGGGGATCTTGCCGGCGGCGTACGCCCGCTCTTCGACGTCGACGGTCAGCGGGAAGAAGTCCATGCCTTCGCGGACGTTCTTGGCGGCATTGGTGGTGGTGAGGACCTTCGTGCCGGCGATGGATGCCACGACGGCGCCCATCGACTGAGGGGCGAACTTGCCCGTCTCGAAGGTGAGTGTCTTGTCGGTCCCAGAGATGGGACCGGAGACGGAAATGGCTTCTGCCATGGTTGTTTTCCTTTCAGGACGCAGCGCCGGAACCCTTCCGATGCTGCGTTGCTTCTGTGCGGAGTTGCGGCCGGTTCCCAGAAGTTCATCCGAGATCTACAGCGCAAAGACTCCACACAGCGTCTCGGAGTGTCATTCGTGGGCACCTGGTGCCACCGACTCCGTCGACCGGACGTTCCGGTCATGTGACAGTGTACCCACCCAGCGCGGTCTCGCACGCGAATGCCACGTTCTTCACCCTCCGTGGCGCCCGACCACCACGAGCAGATGGCGACCGACGGGCGCGCACCCGGTGTCCGAGCCGCGATTGCGCCGGTTTCCGGGCGAATGACGGCTCAGGCTCCGGGCGCACGAGTTCGGTCAGGCGGCACCATCTACCTGCGCGTCAGCCACCGCGATGCCGTGCTGGCTCCTCGGCGACCGAACGTCGTCAGCGGCGCAGGCCGAGGTTCTTGACGATGGCGCGGTAGCGCTCGACGTCGATCGACTTCACGTAGTCGAGCATGCGGCGTCGGCGGCCGACGAGCATCAGAAGGCCACGACGGCTGTGGTGATCCTTCTTGTGCATCTTGAGATGCTCGGTGAGGTGCGTGATGCGCTCGGTCATGAGCGCGATCTGGACCTCGGGCGAACCCGTATCGGACTCGTGGGTCTTGTGCTGGTCGATGGTTGCTGCCTTGTTCGGCATGTTCATCTGCCTTCCATGATGTGATGACTGGAGGTCGCAGCGACCGTCTCGGGCCTCTGCATCACGCCTGCGCACGAGCCGACGTTGATGTCGACTCAGCCCGGACGGACGACGCGATGCTAGCGGCGCGTCGGGCGCAATCGCCTCGGCGAACTCGATCATCCGGCGGACGCCGCGCCCGGCGCCCCGCTCGCCATCTGGCGCACCGGTTCGGACATCATCGGCGTGTCACCGCGATGCCAGATCACAATTCGGTGACGGTGACGCGCCGACGCGGTACTGCCACCGTCGGTGTCGCTACCCTCCGGCCAACGTCGAGGGTTGTGCCCGGGATGTCCGGTCGTTTCGCTCGACACCGCTCCACATGCGCCTCACTCCCCTCCTCCTCGCCACCGTCGCACTCGTTGCGGCATCGGGGTGCGGCAACGACGGCAACGGCGTCGCCGATGCTGCGTCGGAGACCTCCGTCGAGCCCGCCGTGCTCGATGTGATCGCCGACCAGCCGTTTCCTGACGAACGGTGTGTCGCCAACCGAGACGCCGGCACGATCACGTTCCTGACCGGCTCTGGTTTCGATGCGGCCGCCTCGATCGTCGACGTCCTCATGGCCGACGAGGCCGGTTACTACAGCGACCTCTGCCTCGACGTCGACGTCGTGGCGGGGCTCTCGTCCGACAACTACGACGCCGTGGTGAACGGCAACGCCCAGTTCGCATCGGGAGGTTCGTTCGGCGAGATGGTGACGGCGAGCGCCGCCAGCGGGGCCGATCTCGTGGCGACGACGGTGGAAGGGCGCACTCCGATCGACGTACTGATCGTCCCGGCCGGCGAGACGAGCGACGTCGCCGACCTCGCCGGTCGGCGAATCGGAGTGATGGGCAGCCTCTCACCGGCGCTCGACGTGTTGCTGCGGTCCGAAGGACTCACTGCCGGCGTCGACGTCGACATCGTCCCCCTCGACGCTGCCGACCCGGTTGCTCACCTGGTGAACGGGATCGATGCTCTCGCCGGCCGCAAGAGCGTCGAGGTCGGCGCGCTCGAACGGGAAGGGATCGGCGTGCAACTCTTCGATCCGCTCGATTCGGCGATCCCCGGATCGTTCGGCGTGATCTTCACGACCAGGGGCTTCGTCGATGCCCACCCGACCGCCGCTGCCGACTTCGTCCGTGCGACGATGCGCGGGCTCGCTGACGCCGTGGCTGACCCGGCGGCGGCATCACAGATCGCTCTCGAACGCTCTGGCGACAGCGCCGACCCAGATGACGCTGCTCTCGAACGCCAGATGTTCCGCTGGCAGACCGAAGCCGCTCTCGTCCTCGAAGGGACCCCCGAAGGCCTGGGCCTCGGCATCCCGGACCTCGCAGCACTTCAGGCCGAACTCGACGCCGACGCGGCGACCGGGCTCTTCGCCGACGACCAGGTGCCGACCGCCACCGACCACGTAGCGCTCGGCCTCGCCGATCAGATCTACGACGGCAGCATCCTCATCATCCCCGGGTGATCCGGCGGCGCTGCGCCCGACCGTCTCACGACAGCCGGAGCGCCCGCACCACGCATCGATGCGTCGATCGGTGTCTGACACGGATCGCCAGACACGGCTCGGCAGAGATCGGCATCGCCACCCGATCGGTGCAGGCCCGATCGGTCAGTCGGTGGCGGCGGCGTCGTCGATGAGGAGGGTCCGGGCACTCTCGACGTCGTTGCGCAGTTGCGCGATGAGCGCTTCGACACCGTCGAACTTGCGCTCTGAGCGCAAGAAATGGGTGAAGCGGACTCGGGCACCCTCCCCGTAGAGGTCGCCGTCGAAGTCGAGCAGATGGGCTTCGAGCAACGACGTCTCGGCGTGCTCGTAGAACGTCGGGCGACGACCGAGGTTGATCGCGCAATCGTGGACATCACCGTTCGCACGCTCGTACCGACCCGCGTACACCCCGTCGGCGGGAAGGCAGATCCGATTCGACACCTCGACGTTGGCGGTCGGGAACCCGAGCAGACGGCCACGCTGGTCGCCTTGCACCACGTCGCCGCGCACCTCGAACGAGCGCCCGAGCATGGCGTTCGCACGGGCGATGTCGCCGCCGGCCAGCGCTCGCCGGATCGCCGTCGAACTCACCGGCTCGTCGATCCCGTCGGCGCGTTGCAGGAGTTCGAGCGGCAACACCTCGAAGTCGGACTCGTTGCCGATCTTGCGCAGCAGTTCGACGTTGCCGTCACGGCCGCTCCCGAAGTGGAAGTCTTCCCCGATCACCACTGCCGCCACTGCGAGATGGTCGATCAGGACCCGCTGCACGAACGACTCGGGTGACTCGGCCGCCTGCTCTTCGTCGAACGAGACGAGCACCACGGCATCGAGATCGGTCTCGCCGAGCAACTCCGTCTTCTGGTCTTGACCGGTGAGCAGCAACGGCGCCGACTCAGGGCGCACGATGGTCGCCGGGTGCTTGTCGAACGTGATGAGCAGGCTGCGACACTGACGCTCGGCAGCCAACGAGCAGACCTGTTCGATCACTTGGCGATGGCCGAGATGGACGCCGTCGTAGGCACCGATCGTGACGACGGCCCGCTCCCCGGGGAACGCCGGCGTGGTCTGGTCGGTGATGATCCGCACGAGAGGAACGCTACTCGCCGCACATCGCTCGGACACCGACCCGTTCGTGACCTGTCGGGACCTTCGCTCGACATCTCCGGCGCCGGCGCCAGCTCCAGCGCGTCAGCCGGACGGGACGACCACCATCGGCTTCGCCTCGCTCCCCCGGTGGCGCTCGTAGACCGCAGCGAGCGTGCCATCGAGACGGAACAGAGCCCACGGTCCGTCGCCATCCCATGCCGGGAGGACACGACCGTCGGCCACGAACGAGTCGAGCTGTTCGGTGAGGTCGATCCGGTCGAGCGTGCGGACGGCTTCCTCCACCGGGAGCAGCTCACAGTCGTCGGGACCGGCCGCCTCGCCGATCGAGAACCGGCCGACCGCGGTCCGGCGCAGGTTGCGCAGGTGCGCTCCCCCACCCAGCAGGTGGCCGAGATCGGCCGCGAGGGTTCGGATGTAGGTGCCCGAACTGCACTCGACCGCGGCGAGGAACACGTTGTCCTCGTCGGTCGGCATCAGACGGAACGTCGACACGGTGACCGGGCGCGGCGGGCGATCGACCTCGATCCCCTCGCGTGCCAACTCGTGGAGTCGCTTCCCGTCGATCTTGACGGCCGACACCATCGGAGGGATCTGCTCGATGTCGCCGACCAGGTGTTCGTCGACCAGACGCTGCGCCTCGTCGAGCGACACCACTCCCATCTCGTGCGTGGCGGTCACCTCTCCATCGGCGTCGAGCGAGTCGGTCTCGGTACCGAACACGATCTCTCCGACATACGCCTTCGACGTCTTCTCGACGAACCTCAGCAGCTTGGTCGCTTTGCCGACGGCGACGACGAGGACGCCTGTCGCACTCGGGTCGAGCGTGCCGCCGTGGCCGACCTGGCGCTCGTCGAAGCGACGCCGGAGCATCGCCACCACATCGTGGCTCGTCACCCCGGTCGGCTTGTCGACGATCGCGATGCCGTGCGTGGTGGGCGTCTTCTTTCGGCGTCCCATCGAACTGCGGGCGCTCGCGTCAGGAGCGGCGCTCGCGGTCGGCGCGCAGGATCTCGTCGATCCGCTCGGATGACCGGATCGCGATGTCGGGCTTGAACTCGAGGATCGGGGTCTTCTTCGCCTTGATCTGGCGGGCGACCGACGACTGCAGCCGGACCCGGTACTCGTCGAGTGCTTCGATGATCTCCTCGTCGGCTTCGGCACCCGACAGCGAATCGAAGTACACGATCGCCCGGTTCAGTTCGGGGTCGACGTCGACTCCGGTGACGGTGACGAACTCGAGTCGCTCGTCGTCGAAACGAATCAGGTCCTCGGCGATGATCTCGCGCAGCGTCTCACCCACCCGTGCCGAACGCGGGTACTTGGGACCACCGCTGTTGCGGCCAGAAGATCGACGTGCCATGACTGCGAACCTACCGCCAACCACTGATCGAGTCGGCGTCCCATTTCTTTCGTTGCGGGTCAGATCCGTCATGAGACGGGGTCTGACCCTGCCGACGCCGCCGTTCAGGTGAAGTCGGGGGCGGCTCGGTTGGAACGTTTGAGTTCGGCGACGCCGCTCGTGGCGAGCTTCTCGACGGCGTCCCACAGTTCGACGGCCTCGGCCCCACGCGGTGCTTTCGAGATGACCGGCCCGAAGAAGCTGCCTTCACGGTCGGAGCCGGGCCGGAACGTGAGGATCGGGGTACCCACATCGGGTCCGGTGCGGCTCAACCCCAGCTCGGTCTCGGAGCGCAGCCAGGCGTCGTGCGACTCGTCGTCGGCGTGTGCGGCCAGCGCAGAGTCGAAGTCGGCAGCGTCGAGGACGGCGCCGAAGAATGTCGTTGCATCGTTGCGTGCCTCGTCACGGCGTTGATCACGATGGATCGCCTCGCCCAGCGAGGTGTACCACCGGCCGACCGCGTCCGAGCCGTCGTCGCCGAGGGTGAGGCGGATCTCATCCGCGATCCGTAGCGCCTGATGGCCGACGTAGTGGCCCGCCCGGTACTGGGGCGTGTACCACTCCTGGGTGTTCTCCTCGTTGAGGATCCACAGCGAGATGAACCGCCAGTCGACCGAGTACGAACGCTGCTCTTGCACATCCACCACCCAACGGGAGGTGATCCAGGCCCACGGTCAAACAGGGTCCCAGAAGAAATCGAGATCGATCGAGGATGCGTTCGAGGACACGGTTCGAACCTAACCGGGACGTCGCACAGCCCACGACCGGACCGCGCAGTCGAGCGCCAGCGAGTCGGGCGAGAGCCCGAGGAACACCACTGGCGACGGAGTCGCCCCACGGTCAAGCCGTCCGGTCCTCGACATCAGTCGAGTACGGGGTGGTGGCATGCCACGAAGTGGCTCACGCCGACGTCGCGCAGTTGCGGTTCTTCGGTACGGCACTGGTCGGTCGCCGCCGGGCATCGTGTGTTGAACCGGCAGCCTGACGGTGGATCGATCGCTGACGGTAGCTCGCCTGCGAGCGAGGTCTCCTCGACGTTGACCTCAGCGCCCGGGATGGCCGCCATCAGCGCACGGGTGTAGTGGTGAGTCGGGCGCTCGAACAGCTCGTCGGAGCCGGCGATCTCGCAGGTCTTGCCCATGTACATCACCATCACGCGATCGCTGATGTTCTTGACCACAGACAGGTCGTGGCTGATGAACATCAGGCTCACGCCGTAGCGCTCCTTCATGTCTTCGAGCAGGTTCAGGATCTGGGCCTGGACCGACACGTCGAGCGCCGACACCGGCTCGTCGCAGATGATCACCTTCGGGTCGAGAACGAGTGCCCGGGCGATCGAGATGCGCTGACATTGGCCGCCCGAGAACTGGTGCGGCTTGCGTTCGCCGTAGCGCGGGTCGATACCGACCGACTCCATCAACTCGTCGATGGTGTCGAGCGTCCAGCTGTCGTTCTCGCCCCACACCCGCAGGCCCTCGGAGATAATCTCGTTGACCGTGCGACGCGGGTTGAGCGACGAGATCGGATCCTGGAAGATCATCTGGAACTCGGGGCGGACCTTGCGCATCTGCTCTTTGGAGAGCTTGGTGATGTCCTGCCCCTTGAACCACACCGAGCCGGACGTGGGCTTGGGCAACTGGATCGCAGCGCGAGCCGTCGTCGACTTGCCACAGCCCGACTCGCCGACGATGCCGAGCGTTTCGCCTTCGACCAGGTCGAAGCTGACATTCGACACGGCGTGAACCGTCCCGCCCGAGATGGGGAACTCGACGACGAGGTTCTCGACGCGCACCAGCACGTCGTCGGTCGTGCGCAGGTGAGCGGTTCCGGAGCCGGCCATCAGACGAGCTCCCCGACGACTTCAGCCATCGACAACCCGGCAGCGTTCTCACCGGCGTCGAGGTTGGTCCGCAGTGCTGCGTCCCCGTCGGGCGTTCCGACCGGATGGAAGCAGGCCCAGCGGTGACCGTCGACGTTGCCGTGGTCGTCGTCGAGGGCAGGCTTCGACTCGAGACAGTCGGGGCGAGCGTGACGGCAACGGGCGGCGAACGCACAACCGGTCGGCGGGTCGAGCAGGTTCGGCGGGCGCCCGGGGATCGGCTGGAGACGAGTGTGGCTGCGCTGCGCCGGATTGGGGATCGACTGGAGCAACGCCTGGGTGTACGGATGGCGCATCTCGGCGAACAGTTCTTCCGTCCTGCCGACCTCCATCAGCCGTCCGGCGTACATCACCCCGACACGGTCGGCGCGACCCCGAGCGACCCCGAGGTCGTGCGTGACCAGGATCATCGACATCTTGCGTTCGATCCGCAGTTCGTCGAGCAAGTCGAGGATCGACTTCTGGACCGTCACGTCGAGTGCGGTGGTCGGCTCGTCGGCGATCAACAGGCGCGGTTCACAGGCGAGCGCCATCGCGATGACGACGCGCTGGCGCATGCCGCCCGACAGTTCGTGCGGGTACTGCCGCATGCGCTGCTCGGGGGACGGAATGTGTACCTGCTTGAGCAGGTTGATGGCGCGCTCCTTGGCCTCCGACTTGGAGATGCTGAGATGGAAGCGCATCGCCTCGGTCAGTTGCGCATCGATCCGCTTGACGGGGTTGAGCGAGGTCATCGGATCCTGGAAGACCATGGCGACGTCGACGCCGAAGAAGTGCTTGCTCTCGGACTTCGACAGCGTGTCGATGTCACGCCCGCCGATCTCGATGGTTCCGGTGCGCGTACCGTTTCCGGCGAGCAGATTGATGAGTGTCCGAGAGAACACCGACTTGCCCGAACCCGACTCGCCGACGATCGCGTAGGTCTCGCCTTCGGCCAGCGACAGCGTGACTCCGTCGACCGCTCGCAGCGTTCCCGACGGCGTCGAGAAGTCGACCCGGAGGTCGGTCACGTTCAACATGTTCTGGGTCACAGGCTGGCCTCTCGGATGTCGAATCGCTTGAGCAACTGGTCGCCGACGAAGTTCAACGACAGGACGGTCAAGAAGATCACGAGGCTCGGGAAGGCCACCATGTGCGGCGTGTCGGCGAACTTGTTCCGGCCCTCGGAGATGATCGACCCCCACGTGATCGCCGGCGACTCGACGCTGAGGCCGAGGAACGACAGCGTGCTCTCGACGACGATGATGATGCCCGTGGTGAGGAAGGCGAACGAGATGAGCGTCGGCATCACGTTCGGCAGCACCTCGCGCAGCAGGATCTTGGAGCGCTTGACACCCACGACCTCAGCGGCTTTGACGAACTCGCGGTCGGCGACCTGCAGCGTGCTCGCTCGCACGATGCGGGCGAGTGCTGGAATCGCCAGCAGGGTGAGGGCGATGATCACCCACTTCTCGCTCTGGCTGCGGATGGTCACGATGAAGATGACGAGCAGCAGCGCCGGCACCGACAGGGTCACGTTGATCACGAGGCGGACCAGCGAGTCGATGACGCCGCGGTAGTACCCGGCGATCAGGCCCATACCGCCGCCGATCACGATGCCGAGGAACGTCACGATCGCGGCGATGCGCAGCGAGATCCGTCCACCCGCCACCACCTGGGAGAAGATGTCCTCACCGAACGAGGCGTTGCCGAACGGGTACTGCCACGACGGACCGGCGAACACCGCATCGGTCTGGATCTCCTTGGGGTCGCGCAGCAAGGGCAACGAGTCGCCGAAGATCCAGCCGAGGCCGACCAGGACGACGACGAACACGAGCCAGCCGACAGCGAGCCCGAACACGGCGTTTCGCTTCTTGCCCCCGCCCTTGTCGGCGGGCGACGCTGCTTGAGCCTCAGCCGCGTGCTGCGACTCGATCGCGATTTCTTGAGCGACGTTGGTCATTTACTCGGCGTCGGCTTTCACTCGGGGATCGACGGCGGTGTACAGCACGTCGATCACGGTGTTGGTGAGGATGAAGAGTGCAGCGACGAGCGCCACGATGGTCTGCACGGCGAAGAACTCGCGTCGTGCGAACGCCTGGATGAGGTAGCTGCCCATTCCGTCGAGGTCGTAGATGAACTCGACGACGATGGCGCCGTTGACCAACTGCGCGATGTTGAGGCCGAGCACCGTGATGAGCGTGACGGTCGACGGACGCAACACGTGGCGCAGCAGGATGTGTGTGTTCGACAGGCCCTTTGCCTTGGCGACCGACACGAAGTCCTGCTGCAGGTTCTGGATCATGTCGGCTCGCAGCAACCGGAGGTAGACGGGTGTGGCGGCGAGCCCGAGCACGATCGCCGGCAGCCAGATCGACTTGATGTGGTTGGCCGCGCCGTTGCTCCACGGCTCGTACCCGGTCAGTTGATAGATGTCTCTTTCGATGGCCAAGGCGTAGCGCAGTGTCTCGCCGAGCACGAAGACGGGAATCGACAGGAGAGCGAACGCCAGGAAGTTCGTGTTGTTGTCGGCCATCTTGCCGCCCTTGAAGATGCTGTAGAGCGCAGCGAACGCGATCACGAGAGCGAAGAGCGACGTCAGGCGGAACCCGGAGAAGAACCCCAGGAGCAGAAGGAGGGCGATGCCGACGGGAAGCGCCCAACTCGGGAAGCGTCGACCCGAGCGCCCCGCCTGGTAGGCCGACCAGATTCCGAGGGGAACGGCGAGCACGAGCGCCGTGAGTTGGCTGTAGAGGAACAACCACGCCGTGCGTGGCAGCCGTTGCTCCATCGTGTCGGAGAGCAGCTCGCCGTTCTTGTAGAAGGCAAGGCCGAGGTCTTGTTCCCAGACGAGTTGCTTCGCCCAGACGTAGTACTGGGCGAACACGTTGCGGTCGAGACCGCGATCCTCGACGCAGGCGTTGACGTTCTCGACGCTGGCGCCCGTTCCCAGCGCGGTCACGCACGGCTGTGCGTTACGTGACACTCCGAGTTCTTCGAGCGCCTGGCGGGTGCTCTCTTCGCCGCTCGTGAAGCTGAGCATGGCCGAGACACCGAAGGTCACGAGGACGAGCACGACGATCGCACCGCCGAAACGTGTGAGCGCGAACTTGGGGCCCGCCGAGTAGACGATCCAGCCGACGATGGCCACGAGCGCAATGATGATCAGGATGAGAATCATGTGAGGAAGTCCGCCGATCGGCTGGTCGAGCCGGTCGTGGGGAGCGCCAGGCGGCGCTCCCCACGACCGGGGTGTTCGGTGACCGATTCAGAGCTGGAGTCAGCCCAGCCATGCCTCCTGCAGGAACAGGCGGCCGGCGAACTGGCCGACTTCTCGGGTCTCACCGTCGATGGTGACGGTGTTGACGCCGTTCGTTCCGGCGGCGACGCCGTTCAGCCAGTCGGTCGTGTTCAGCCAGAGGTTGTACACGTTGTCGGAGAACAGCGTGTTGATCTCCTGACCGATGCCGTCGAGCTCGCCTCGGTCGGCGGTGGCCCAGGACTGGAACAGCAGATCGTCCATCGCCGGGTCGACGATGCGGCCGAAGTTCAGCGCGAGGCCCTCGGCATGGCGGCTGTGCCACCACACGAGTTCGAGGCCCGGGTTGCCCTGGCCGTGGTTCCGCCACAGGAAGGTCTCGAAGTCGCCCGAGATGGCCCGAGTGATCAGCTCCGACTGGTCGAACTGGTCGATGTTCACGTTGAGCCCGCAGTTGTCGGCCCACATCTTGGTGAACAGTTCGGCGGTCAACAGGTTCGACGGCACGTTGGTGGTGCCGTAGTTGATGACCTCCGGACGGCCGATCTCGTCGAACAACGCGTTACCGGCGTCGAGGTCGAAGGCCGGGAAGCCCGGGTCCTCGATGTAGCCGAGCGATCCTTCTGCGAACGGTCCGTTGGCCAGGTCGCTGCCGGGCGCACGGAGCTGCAGGTACAGATCACGATCGGTGCACAGCGCGAGAGCCTCACGGACCTGCGGATCGTCGAACGGCGGCTTGGAGTTGTTGAACATGAGGTACGTGGTCTCACGGTCAGCGGCCGCCGGAGCGATCGTGTTGCCCGCATCGACCCAGTCGCCCTGCCAGAACTCCTTGTTCTCGCCGAAGCTGTCCTGGTTGATGTTGGCGTCGCCCGATTCCATCGTGGCGCGACGTGCCGACACATCGGGCACCGGACGGAAGTCGATGCCGTCGAGGTACGGGAGCGCCTCGCCGGCCGCATCGGTACGCCAGTAGTCGGGGTTGGCCGTGAGCCGGGTGACCTCGTCTCGGACCTGCTCGGACATGACGAACGGGCCGGTGCCGATCATGAGATCGCTGGCACGGGTGTCGCTGTCCCAGAAGCTCGGGGCGATCAGCCAGCCGGTACGTCCGGCGATGTTGTTGCCGAACGTGGCGAACGGCTTGTCGAACGTGACCGTCACCGTCTTGTCGTCGGTGAGGACGATCGACTCGGTCGGGTCGCCGCCGGCGAGCGGCGAACCGTTCACGAGGTCGAGGAAGACCTGACCCTGCAGGATGCCGCTCGACATCTCGATGAGGCTGCGTTGCACGGCTGCGGCGTCGGCGGGCGTTCCGTCGTGGAACGTGACGCCGTCACGCATCACGAGCGTGTGGGTCGTGAAGTCGTCGCTGACCTGGTAGTCCTCGAGGAGGAAGGGCTGAACGACACCGTCCTGGTCGACGATCGTCAACGTGTCGGCGACCTGGTTCATCACCGAGATGCAGGCCACGGCGCAGTTGGCGCCGGGAATGTCCCACGTGTCGGATTCGGCTTCGAGGAGAGCGACGAGCGTGCCGCCGCGGGTGATGGCCGAGGTGTCGACCGGGTCGGCTTCGCCGCCACCGTCGTCACCGTCTCCGGTGTCACCACCATCGTCACCGCCGGTATCACCGTCGTCGGCTCCGGTATCACCACCATCGTCACCGCCCGTATCACCGTCGTCGGCTCCGGTGTCACCACCATCGTCACCGCCGGTATCGCCGTCGTCTCCGGTGTCGCCACCCTCGTCACCGCCGGTGTCGGTCGACTCGGCGTCGGCACCGGTGTCGCCACTGCTGTCGTCGTCGCTGCCTCCGCATGCGCCAGCGACCAATGCGCCCGCCATGAGTGGAGCCACTACACGTGTGATACGTCGTTTCACCATTCCCCCTTCGAGAACCCCGGATGGGTTCGATCTACGAGAGAGTATGCCACCCGTCACACGGGACGAAGAATCGCGGTCGAGAAATCTGCAGAGGCTCCGTCCGGACCCGTCAGAGCGAGGTGCGAGCGACTTCGATGTCCTCGTAGGTCTCGATGACGTCGCCCGGCTTCAGGTCTTGGAAGTCGTCGAGGCCGATGCCGCACTCGAAGCCCTCGCGGACCTCCTTGGCATCGTCCTTGAATCGCTTGAGCGACGCGATGGCGCCCTTCCAGATGATCGTGCCGTCACGCAGGAAGCGGACCTTCGAACCACGCGTGATGACACCCGACGTGACGAGGCAGCCGGCGATGGCGCCCTGCTTGGGGACCCGGAAGATCTCGCGGACCTCGGCTTCGCCGGTGACCTGCTCCTCGAACTCGGGGTCGAGCATGCCGATCATCGACAACTCGATGTCCTCGAGCAGCTTGTAGATGATCTCGTACGTGCGGATCTCGACCTGCTGGTGGTCGGCCGCCTTGCGGGCCTTGCCGTCGGGGCGGACGTTGAAGCCGATGATGGTCGAGTTGGTCGCCTCGGCGAGCGTGATGTCGTTCTCGGTGATGCCACCGACGGCGCGGTGGACGAACGACAATTCGACCGACTCGGTGTCGAGTTGGCGCAACGAACCGGTGACCGCTTCGAGCGAACCCTGGACGTCGGCCTTGATGAGCAGGTTGAGCGACGCCTTCTCCCCCGACTGGATCTGGGCGAAGATGTCCTCGAGCTTCGTGCCGGTCTTGACGCGCGAGTCCTCGCGCAGGTGACGGGCTTTGAGACGCAACGCACGCGCCTCGCCGACCGACTGGGCGATCTTGTTGTCGGGAGCGGCGCGGAACTCGTCGCCGGCTTCAGGGACGTCGGACAGCCCGAGCACCTGGACAGGGGTCGACGGACCCGCCTCCTTGATCTGCTCGCCCTTGTCGTTGATCATGGCGCGGACCTTGCCCCAGGTGCCGCCGGCGACGATCGGGTCGCCGACCTTGAGGGTGCCCTTGTCGACGAGGATCGTTGCGACCGGACCGCGACCCTTGTCGAGCTGCGCTTCGATGACGATGCCCTTGGCGCGGCCCTCGGGGTTGGCTTCGAGTTCTTCGAGTTCGGCGACGAGCTGAAGCTGGTCGATCATCTCGTCGACGCCGTCGCCGTTGAGCGCCGACATCTCGACGACGATCGTGTCGCCGCCCCACGACTCGGGCACGAGTTGGTACTCGGCGAGCTGTGTGAGCACGCGCTGCGGGTCGGCATTGGGCTTGTCGATCTTGTTGACCGCCACCACGATCGGCACCTCGGCCGCCACCGCATGGTTGATGGCCTCGATGGTCTGGGGCATCAGGCCGTCGTCGGCGGCGACCATCAGCACGACGATGTCGGTCGCGTCGGCACCGCGAGCGCGCATCTGCGTGAACGCAGCGTGGCCCGGCGTGTCGAGGAACGTGACTGAACCGTTCTCGTTCTGGACGGTGTACGCACCGATGTGCTGCGTGATGCCGCCGGCCTCGCCGTCGACGACGTTGGCGCCGCGGATGCGGTCGAGCAGCGTGGTCTTGCCGTGGTCGACGTGGCCCATGACGGTGATGACCGGCGCACGCGGCTGCAGGTTCTCGTCGTCGTCGGAGTCGTCGAACAGCTTCTGCAGCTCGACCTCTTCCTGCTGGCCCGGCTCGACGAGCAGGATCTCGGCGCCGACTTCGAGCGCGAACAATTCCATCTGTTCGTCGGCGAGCGTCATGGTCGCCGTGACCATCTCGCCGTTGGTGAGCAGGAAGCGCACGACGTCGGCCGCCGTACGGTTCAGTTTGGGACCGAACTCCTGAGCCGACACGCCCCGCTCGATGACGACTTCGCCCTCGGGAACGGGAACATCGGACGACGTGTACTGCGTCGCCTGGGGCTGCAGTTCGTCCTGGTCGCGACGACGACGCCGACGGCCGGTCCGACGCGGAGGCCGGCGACCGCCGCCGGGACGACCCGCGCCGCCGGGACGCGCACCGCCACCCGGGCCACCGCCGCCGGGACGAGCAGCACCGCCGCCACCGCCAGGTCGGTTGTAGCCGCCGGTGCGGTCACCGCGGTTGGGCTGCGCCGACGGGCGCGACGAACCGGGAGGCGGCGGGATCGGCTTGCCGGACGGCGACAGCGGCTTGGCGCCACCGGGAGGCGGCGGGACCGGCTGGCCAGAGGGTCCGACCGGGCCGCGAGCGCCAGGCGCCGGGTCGGTCGGGACCTGGGTCTGCGTCTCGGGCGGAGGGGTGCCGTCGGCGCTCGGTCGAGCCGACGAGATGACGCGGCGAGGCTCGGGCTTGGGCGGCGGCGGAGCCGGCGCCGGCGTGGTCGGCTCGACGGTGCCGGCGATCTTCGGGATGGCGCGGCCCTCGGCGGCGGCGACGACGGCGTCGGCGGCGGTGGGCTGGCGCTCGGCCGGACGCACGGTCGGGGTCGCGCCGATCGGCGCCTTGCCGGCGGGTGGCGGCGGAGCCGGAGCCGTCGGCACGGGTGCTTCGGGAGCGACGGGCGGCTCGACGGCGGGCGGCTCGGCCGGCGCGGTCGTCTCAGCGGGCGCGGCGTCGGCCGCCGGTGCGGTGTCGACCGCTGGGATCGGGTCGGCTGCCGGCGAGGCGTCCGCCGCAGCCGTGCCGGGCGCATCGTCGGACGTGGCGGCGACCTTCTTCGACGACACCGTTTTCGTCGCGGTCGTCTTCTTGGCCGCCGTCTTCTTCGCAGTCGTCTTCTTCGCAGCGGTCTTCTTGGCGGCCTTCTTCTTCGTCGCCTTCTTCTCGGGCTTGGCCTCTTCGGGCTGCTCGTCTCGGGTCAGTCCTTCACGCTCGGCGCGACGGCGCAGCATGTCGGCGTAGGCCTCTTGCAGGGACGACGAGGGTGCCTTGGCAGCAACGCTCGCGGCTTTCGCCAGATCGAGCAGTTCGTTGTTGGTCATCCCGAGTTCTTTGGCGAGCTCGTGGATCCGGATCTTCTTCGCTGGCACGTTTCGATTCAACCTTTCCCTGTCGTCATTCCCTCACCGCTGATCGGATCAGTCGGTGCGTTGTTCAGGTCGAAGCGCCGCACGAATGGCTTCGACGTCATGGTGATCGAGTGCGCACCGCCACGCACGGGCGAACTGTCGACGCTCGACCGCCAGGTCGAGACACGCTGCGTCGACGACACTCTGGGAGCCGTCGAGGCGGGAGTCGTCGGAGCCCGATGAGCGACACAACCACGCGCCGCGTCCATTGCTCGGTCCATCGACCGAGATCGCCGCGTCGCCGCCGTCACCCGACCGCGTGATCCGAACGAGTTCGGGTTGCGGTCGGCGTCGGCGGCAACCGATGCAGCTGCGGACGGGCGCATGTCGATCAATCGCTGGATTCCGCCTCGGTGGAGCCGTCCGAGTCGGGTGACTCGGCGGTCGCGTCGGGCTCGGCTGCTGCCGGGGCCTCCTCGTCGGTGGATGAGTCGCCGGCCGAAGCCTCGGTCGCTGCAACTGCCTCGGCGTCGGCCGGCGCGTCTGGCTCGGTCGTCTCACCGGCGGCTTCGGCGGCGATCGCTGCGTCTTCGGCCTCGCGATTGGCCTGACGCTGGGCAGCGGCTTCGGCTGCCTGCTGGTCTTGCCACGCCGACTCGGAGATGATGCTGCCGTCGCTGGCGTGCCACTCCATCTCGCCGGTCTCCTTGTTGGCGACCCACTGGCCGTCGGCGTAATCGACGTTCTCCTCGTCGCGGCCGCCGGCGGGGATGCCTTCGGCGAGTTGCGTCTCAGATCGGATGTCGACGCGCACACCGGTGAGGCGAGCAGCGAGCCGGGCGTTCTGGCCTTCACGACCGATTGCTAAGCTGAGTTGGTGGTCGGGCACGATCACGTCGGCCTGTGTGCCGTCGTCGGAGATGATCACCTGGGTGACCTTGGCCGGTGACAGCGCTTTGGCCACGAAGTCGGGGAGGTCTTCGGAGAACGGGACGATGTCGATCTTCTCGCCGCGCATCTCGTTGACGACCATCCGGACACGACCGCCGCGAGCGCCGACGCATGCGCCGACGGGGTCGACGTTGTGGTCGTTCGACCAGACGGCGATCTTCGTGCGGTGTCCGGGTTCGCGAGCGCAGGCCTTGATCTCGACGATGCCGTCGGCGATCTCGGGCACTTCGAGTTCGAAGAGGCGCTTGATGAGGCCGGGGTGCGTCCGGGAGACGACGATCTGGGGGCCCTTCGGAGTCCGCCGGACCTCGACGATGTACGCCTTCTGGCGCTCACCCTGGGCGGGACGCTCGAACGGGACCTGTTCGGCCTGCGGCAGCAGCGCCTCGGCGCGGCCGAGGTCGAGGAGCGTGTACCGGGCGTCGGTGCGCTGGATGATGCCGGTGACGATGTCGCCTTCGCGGTTCGCGTACTCCTCGAACTTGCGGTCGGATTCGACTTCGCGGATGCGCTGGCTCATCACCTGGCGGAAGGTCTGGGCGGCGATGCGACCCATCTCCTCCTTGCGTGGCGTGTCGTCGCGCTCGTTGATCCAGTTGCCGTCCTCGTCGACGTCGTAGGCGATGAACGAGAAGTCCATGGTGTCGGGGTTGACCTCGACCACGACCTCGTCGGCTGCGTCGGGCCGGCGCTTGTACGCCGACGCCAGCGCGTCCACGAGCACGTGGAGGAGCGCGTCCTCGGACAGCCCCTTCTCCTGGGCAAGCATCGAGATGGCTTCGCTCATGTCGAGATTCGTCACGACTGTTGCTTCTCCTTGTCGGCCGACTCGGGAGTGTCCGTCGTCGGGGTGGTCGGGGTGTTCTTCTTCGTGCCGGCGTTCTTGGTCTTCGTGTTGCCCGGGCCTTTGCCCGGCTTCGGCTTCGGGCCCCATTCGAAGATGGTGCGCGCCTTGTCGACTCCGTCGATGTCGATGATGCGCTCGTCGCCGGTGCTCGTCAACACCGTGGCCGTGGTGTCGTCGGCGGCGATCAACTTGCCGTCGACGCGACGCTCGGCGCCGTCGGCCACGGCATGACCGGCCAGGCGCACCGTGATGTCCTTGCCGACCTCGCGCCGGAAGTGGGCGGCGGTCCGCAGCGGACGTTCCAGGCCGGGGCTCGTGACTTCGAGGGTGTAGGCGCTCGAGATCGGGTCCTCGTGGTCGAGCTCGCGGCTGATGAGCCGCGTCGCGAGCGAGAGATCGTCGAGGCTGATCCCGCCGTCGGAGCCAGGGAGCGTGTCGATGGTGATCCGCAGGGTCGCGCCGCGACGTTCGACGTCGTAGAGGTCGAGACCCAGGTCGGAGGTGATCGGAAGAACGAGTTCACGTACACGGTCCAGTTCTGTTGCCATGGTGTCGTCCTCCTTTCCAAGCTGCGTTTCGCGTCGTTTCGGCCCGATTCAACAAACAAGGCGTGAGGCCGGAGCCCCACGCCTTGGTTCAGAACCAATGTGCGAACCGGATGCTACCAGCAGATCCGCAGGTGTCCGGCCGATCGCCTCAGCGCCGCTCCGCAACACGCTCCCAGTTGTCGATCCTCCACCTCGTGGTGCGGGCGAACGCTCCCGGAACGGCTTCGAAGAGACCGCGCCCGACTCTCCTGACCCGACGCTGGCGGACCTGCCACGCCAGCAGGTTCGCCACCCGCTTTGTTGCCCCGCCCGTCCGGTACCCGCCGAGGTCCACGTCGTCGACACGCTCGACGGCACGCACGATCTCCGGGACCGTCATCGGCCGATCGCTGCGCAGCAGAATCCGCAGCACCGCACGCCGCTGGTCGATGTTGCGGATCGTCCGCCGCCGATTCTCGCCCGATGGCTCCTCGGAGTGATCCATGGCGGACCACTGGGTCACCTCCCGATGCAGAGGGAACCTTCGAGCGGGCTGGCGCCGAAGGAATGGGGACAGCACGTTCGGATCGATCCATCGTCGGGCCTGCATCGCACTCGGGCCTGCATCGCACTCGGGCCTGCCAGGTACCTCTCATTCCGCCTTACTCAGATTTCGAGTGGACGTGCGCCGACGTGGCCGCCTCCAATTCTGAGTAAGGCGAAATGAACCGACCCTCGGATCCCTCGGATCCCGTGGCGCTGCGACCGGCGGGCGGCGCCGATCGAGAACTCGACGACACCGGTCGTCAGGCAGGAAACCCGGGACGGCCGGGTTCACCGGCGAGCGATAGGTTCACGACCGTGCTGCGCATGTCGAAACTGTTCCTGAAGACCCAACGTGAGGCGCCGGCCGAGGCGGAGATCGCCAGCCATCAGCTCCTGATCCGTGCGGGCTACATCCGCCGTGTCGCACCCGGTGGCTTCGCATGGCTGCCGCTCGGGTGGGAGGTACTCCGCAACGTCGAGCGCATCGTGCGCGAGGAGATGAACGCCGCCGGCACCCAGGAAGTCCACTTCCCCGCTCTCCTCCCCCGCGAGCCCTACGAGACCTCCAACCGGTGGACCGAGTACGGCGACAACCTGTTCCGCCTCGTCGACCGCCGAGGTGCCGACTTCCTTCTCGCCCCCACCCACGAAGAGATGTTCACCCTGATGGTCAAAGACGTCGCGGCGTCGTACAAGGACCTCCCGGTGAGCCTCTATCAGATCCAGACCAAGTACCGCGACGAGGCCCGACCGCGTGCCGGCCTGCTGCGCACACGCGAATTCGTGATGAAGGACTCGTACTCGTTCGACCTCACCGACGAGGGGCTTGACGCCTCGTACCAGATGCACCGCGATGCCTACGTGAAGCTGTTCGAGCGGATGCACCTGCCGTACGTGATCGTGTCGGCGATGTCGGGAGCGATGGGCGGCTCCAAGTCGGAGGAGTTCCTGGCTCCGATGGACGTCGGAGAAGACACCTACATCCGATGCACGTCGTGCGACTACGCCGCCAACGTCGAGGCCGTCACCACGCCGGTACCCGATGACATCGCGCTCGACGGTCTCCGTGAGGCCGTCGTGCACGACACGCCGGGCACCCCCACCATCGGGTCGCTCGTCGAGTTCGTCAACCAGGACGAGTCGATGCGCCACCCCGATCGCGACTGGACCGCCGCCGACACGCTCAAGAACATCGTCGTCAACCTCAAGCACCCCGACGGCACGATCGAGCCGCTGGCCGTGGGAGTGCCCGGCAACCGTGATGTCGACATGAAACGTCTCGACGCCGTGGTCGCCCCCGCCGAAGCCACCCCGTTCGACGAAGACGACTTCAAGAAGTACCCCAGCCTCAAGAAGGGCTACATCGGGCCCGGTGCGCTCGGGCAGGACAACGCCTCGGGCATCCGCTACCTCGTCGACCCCCGGGTCGTCACCGGCACCGCTTGGGTGACCGGAGCCGACGAGTACAACCGCCACGTGATCGACCTCACCGCGGGGCGCGACTTCACACCCGACGGCGTGATCGAGGCCGCCCAGGTGCTCGACGGCGACGTCTGCCCGAAGTGCGGCAGCGACGTGGAGATCGCGCGCGGCATCGAGATCGGCCACATCTTCCAGCTCGGACGCAAGTACGCCGAGGCGCTCGACCTCTGGGTCCAGGGAGAAGACGGCAAGCCCGTCACACCCACGATGGGTTCGTACGGCGTGGGTGTCACCCGAGGTCTCGCTGCGGTCGCCGAAGCGACGTGCGACGAGATCGGCCTGTGCTGGCCGCGCGAGATCGCACCCGCCGACGTCCACCTCGTGATGGCCGGCAAGGAAGGCGGACCTCAGCGTCCCGCCGCCGAAGAGCTCGCCGGCCAACTCGAGGCTGCGGGGCTGCGTGTGCTGTTCGACGATCGCATCAAGGTGTCGCCCGGAGTCCGGTTCAAAGACGCCGAGCTCATCGGCGTGCCGACGATCGCCGTCGTCGGACGCGGCATCGACGAGGACGTGCCGACGATCGAGGTGAAGGACCGGCGCTCGGGTGATCGCTCTGACATCGCGCTCGCCGACGCCGTGGCTCATCTCGTCGCAGCCTGCTCCGACTGAACTGGCGCGCCCGACTCACGTGTGGCGCAACAGGCCCTGATCGATCACGACGCGCTCGTCGTCGCCCTTGCCGGCGCTGGTCGTGAACACCGTCTCGCCGTTCGACTGCGACCACATCCGGATCGTGAGCGCCTCGCCGGGGAACACCGGCGAGGCGAAGCGGCCTTCGACGTGCTGGAACCGAGCCGGGTCCGAGCCGCACACCGAGTGGAGCAGCGCTCGGCCGGTGAACCCGTAGGTGCACAGGCCGTGCAGGATCGGCGTGTCGAAGCCGCCACGGGCGGCGAACGTCGGGTCGGTGTGCAGAGGGTTCCGGTCACCTGACAGTCGGTAGACGAAGGCCTGGTCGCGGCTCGTCGTGAACGTCACCTCGTGGTCGGGGGCCGCACCAGGCGGAGCGTTTCGCGGCCCTGACGGCCCGCGCTCGCCGCCCCACCCTCCGGCGCCGCGGATGAATGCCGACGACGTCGTCTCGTACAGCACGTCGTCACCCATGACCGCAGTCGTGACGCTCTCGACCACAGCCGCCGAGCCCTTGTCCCACATCGCGGTGACCTCGCTCGTCAACGTCACGGACCCTTCGACGGGGATCGGTGAGCGCAACGTGATCGCCTGCTGACCGTGGACGAGCAGGGCCGGGTCGAACTCACCGATCGACCCCATCGCCGACGCTCGCCCGTACCCGATGACGACGGGATAGGTCGGCAGCACGAGTTGTTCGATCCCCGCACTGTTCTCGGTGGTGAATGCGAGTTCGTCATGCCCGGCACCGACGCCCACCGCGTAGAGGAGAGCGTCGCGACTGGTCCAGCTCACGTCGATCGGAGTCGACGTCGCGCCGAGTGCATCAGGGTTCAGAGCCATACCGGATCGTAGGTTCGTGCTGGCAGGTCGACCGAACCCGGCCGCGCTGCCGTGACGGAAAGCGTCGAGCACAGCCGATCCTGCCGTGCGACACGCCCCGTATCCTCGGCCCGGTGAGCAACGAGACCGTCACCGCCGACGTCATCATCGTCGGAGGTGGGCCCGCCGGCAGCGCGGCGGCGATCGAACTGTGCCGGGCCGGGCGATCGGTCGTCCTCGTCGACAAGGCGACCTTCCCTCGTGACAAGTGCTGTGGCGACGGACTGACCACTCTGGCACTACGAGAACTCGAGACCATCGGCCTCGACCCGGACGCGATCGAGGACTGGTTCGACGTCGGTGGAGCGATGCTCCGCTCACCGAGCGGGCGCGAGGTGTTCGTGCCACTGCCCGGGAACGGCCGGTACGCCGCCGTCGCCCCGCGACTCCAGCTCGACGACGCGCTGCTGAACCTCGCTCGCGACGCCGGTGCCGACGTGCGAGACGGGGCTGCGTTTCGCACCCTCGATCGAACCGACGACCACACGACGATCGAGGTCGCCGAAGCGCACGGCGTGTGTGTCGTCCACGCCCGCTACGTGATCGCCGCCGATGGCATGTGGAGCCCGGTCCGCAAGGCCACCGGGACGAACGATGCGGGCTACATCGGCGAATGGAGCGGCTTTCGTCAGTACGCACGCAACGTCACCGGAACAGCGTCCGAGCGTCTGCATGTCTGGTTCGAACCCGACCTGCTCCCCGGTTACGCCTGGTCGTTCCCGCTCCCCGGCAATCGCGCGAACATCGGTTTCGGAGTCCTTCGCGACGGCACGTGGACGGGCAAGAACACCAAGGCCGTCTGGCCCGACCTGCTCCAGCGTCCTCACATCGTCGAGGCGCTGGGCGCTGGCTTCGAGATGGAAGACCGCCACACCGCCTGGCCCATCCCGGCACGGGTCGACTCGCTCGCACTCACGTCACATCGGGTGTTCTTCGTCGGCGATGCAGCGGCAGCGACCGACGTGATGACCGGTGAGGGAATCGGCCAAGCGTTGCTGACCGGTCGCCTCGCCGCCGAAGCGATCATCGCTGCCGGTGCGCTCCGACCAGGTCTCGCCGCCGACACCTACGAGCGCGAGGTCGACCACCACTTGCTCGCCGACCACAAGATGTCGCTCACTCTCGGCAAGGCGCTGGCTCACGAACGCGGTGCACGCGGTGCGATCCGCATCGTCGGCGCCAGCGGCCCGTGGGGCAAGCGGAACTTCGCCCGTTGGATGTTCGAGGACGAGCCCCGCGCCGTGGCGCTCACGCCATCGCGCTGGCACCGGCGCTTCCTCGCCCGACCGGGCGCCTACACGCGGCGGTGACGCCAGGGCTCAGACCCTTCGCATCACGTGCTCGACGGCGGGTGCGAACTGATGTCGACGTCACCGACGGTCACCTCGATGCCGTCCTTGTCGATGTCGGTCGGGTCGTCGGGGCTCTCCGACACGGCGACACCGTCGTCACGCTGCGGACCTTCGTAGATCTCGCTGATCGCGAGCATCGCTCCCGCCATCGCTGCGCCGGCGATGCCGCCCTTGCGACGCCCCGCCTCGATCGACGACACGCGGCGTGACGCGATCTCTTCTTCGATCCGCGCCTGCTCGCTGCGTCCCTGTTCGCTGTCAGGTCCGGCCTCGTCGTGTCGATCGTCGGGCATGACCGGATCGTACTGACTCCTCGCTCGCCGGACCGGTCGGATCCGGTGGTGTCGACGGCCGAACCCAGCGAGGGAGCACTAGCGTCCACCTCGTGAGCGACGGACCCGACGTGGACACCACCGGCCAACCGGAAACGACCGGCGACCGGTCGATCGCGGCGATGGACGACCAGCGCACGGCCGAGACGTTCGAGAAGATCTTCTTCGAACTCCGCAAGGTGATCGTCGGCCAGACCCGCCTGCTCGAACGCTTGCTCGTCGGCGTTCTCTGTCGCGGCCACTGCCTGCTCGAATCGGTTCCCGGCCTCGCCAAGACCCTGGCCGCCGAGACGCTTGCGAACGTGGTCGGCGGGTCGTTCGCCCGCATCCAGTTCACCCCCGACCTCCTGCCGTCCGACATCGTCGGCACCCGCATCTACCGAGGGAGCAGCGAGACGTTCGACGTCGAACTCGGGCCGGTCTTCGTGAACTTCCTGCTCACCGACGAGATCAACCGTGCACCGGCGAAGGTGCAGTCGGCGCTGCTCGAAGTGATGGCCGAGCAGCAGGTGACGATCGGCGGTGTGACCCACCCGGTTCCGGCCCCGTTCTTCGTGGTGGCCACGCAGAACCCGATCGAATCCGAAGGCGTCTACAACCTTCCCGACGCCCAACGCGACCGCTTCATGATGAAGATCGTGCTCGACTACCCGACGGCCGACGAAGAACTCACGATTCTCGATCGTATGGGGGTGACCACCGCCGCTCCCCTCCCCGAGCAGGTCATCACCCTGAACGAACTCGTCGCGTTGCAGGTGCGCGCCGACACGGTCTTCGTCGACCGCACGGTCGCCCAGTACGCCGTCGACCTGGTGCAGTGCACCCGTCATCCCGATCGCTTCAACCTGCCCGACCTGGACGGCATCGTCGGGCTCGGAGCAAGCCCTCGAGCAACGATCAACCTGATCCGTGGGGCTCGGGCGTTGGCGATGCTGCGTGGCCGGACCTATGCGACGCCCCAGGACGTGTTCGACCTCGCGCCCGAGATCCTCCGACACCGACTCCTGCTCACGTACGACGCCCTGGCCCAGGAGGTCACGACCGACGATGTGATCAACCGCATGCTGGCCGCGGTTCCGGCGCACTGGGTGTCGCCCAAGCCGAACGACGCCTTCGCCCGGAGCTGACCGGTGGCGCCGACCCCAGGCGTGCCGACCGCGCCGCCCACGAAGATGCCGCCCGCCGTTGTGGCGCGACCGCCGCGAGGGTGGAGCCAGGGCCCGACTCCCGACACGGTCGCCGAACACCTCCGGTCACTCGAGATCACGATCACTCGCCGCCTCGACGGTGTGCTGCACGGCAACCACCAGGGCCTCACGCCGGGCCACGGTTCCGAGCCCGGCGAGTCGCGTCAGTACCAGCCGGGCGACGACGTACGTCGCATCGACTGGAACGTCACGGCGCGCACCAACGAGACCTTCGTCCGCGAACAGATCGCCGACCGCGACCTGCTCGCCTGGCTCGTCGTCGACGTCTCCGCGACGATGGACTTCGGCACGCAGCCGAACGACAAGTCCGAGACGGCGATGGCCGCCGCTGCGACCATCGGCTTCCTCACCGCCCGAGCGCAGAATCGGCTGGGCGCCGTGCTGGTCGCCGGCCCCGACGTCCACGTGATGCCGCCGCGCGCCGGGAAGAATCAGGTCCGAGCGATCCTCTCGTCGCTGGCGTCGCCGCCTCCCGCCGAGGGCGCCGGGCGCGCTGACCTGCCCGGAGCACTCGATCGCGTCGGGGCAATCGCCAGACGACGTGGATTCGTCGCCGTGATCTCCGACTTCGCGGGCGACGACTGGATCGGCCCGCTCGGTCGGACCGGTATCCGCCACGAACTTCTCGCGATCGCAGTGAGCGACCCCCGCGAGTTCGACGTCCCTCCGATCGGTCTGGTCGAACTCGTCGACCCGGCCACCGGACGAAGCCGAGAGGTGCGGGTGACCGCGAAGGTCCAGCGACGCTTCGCCGAAGCCGCTGCAGAAGAACGGACGGCCCGCATGATGGGGCTCCGTCGATCAGGTGCCGAGATCGTCGAGCTGTCCACCGCCGACGACTGGCTCGGCTCGATCGTCCAGCACGTCCAACGCAAGCGCATCCAGTCGGTGCGCGGCGGGGTGATGCCGCGATGATCCCCGACTTTCTCGAACCCGGTCGGCTCTGGCTGCTGCTCGTGGTGGCGCTGCTCGCCGCTGCCTACGTCGCGTCGCTCACGTGGCGCAAGGCTGCACAGGTTCGCTTCACCCAGGTCGACCTGCTCGACCGGGTCGCTCCGAAGAGGCCTCGCTGGCGCCGCCATGTCATCGCCGTCGTCCAACTCGTCGGGCTGGCGCTGGCGGTCGTCGCGATCGCCCGTCCGGTCGAGAGGACCACCGAGCGAACGAGGAGCGAAGGCCGCATCCTCGTGCTGTTCGACGTATCGCTCTCGATGGAGGCGACCGATGTCGAACCGAACCGCCTCGACGCCGCCAAGATCGCAGCGAAGAACTTCATCGACGAGGTCGACGACGATGTCGAGGTCGGGCTCGTCTCGTTCGCCGGCGTCGTGCGCGTCGAAGTCGAGCCGACGCTGGATCGCGGCCGGATCGATCGTCGCCTCGCCGACCTCGAACTCGATCTGTCGACCGCCATCGGCGATGCGCTCGACGTCTCGTCACGACTCCTGGTCGATCGCGCCGAGGAGGACCCCGAACGAGATCAGGAACTCGCGCCCGGTGCGATCGTCCTGCTCACCGATGGTGCGACCACGATCGGCCGCGAGACCGCCGACGGAGCGGCGGCCGCCGCCGAGGCCGGCATCCCGGTGTTCACGATCGCCTTCGGCACCGAGGGCGGCACGATCATCGACCCCGTCAGCGGTGAGATCGTCCCGGTCCCGGTCGCGCCGGCAGAACTCGAATCGGTCGCCGAAGTGACCGGCGGACTGGCCTTCGAGGCCCAGAGCGGGAACGAACTCGCCGACGCCTACGACCAGGTGCGTGACAGCCTGGGCGAAACGCTCGGCGAAGAGATCGAGATCACCAAGGAACTCACCTGGCAGTGGGCTCTCGCCGCGTTCATCTTCCTCACGACCGCATGGGCGCTCAGCCTCTGGTGGCTCCGCGGCATGGTCTAGCCCTTCCTGTCCGGGAGTCGGGGTGACGGGTGGGGTCTGTGGTTGGGGTGGTCATGAGAGTAGTTCGATGAGGTCGGTTGGGCGTCGGCCGTTCATGTAGTCGCCGTGGTTTCGGCGCTGGTGGT
>Ga0115029_1000545_pt1 | contig 35760 bp, 26 predicted proteins | sample SidtaG_3_FD_87297 | JGI IMG/M metagenome (GOLD analysis project Ga0115029, IMG submission 87297) | Marine algal microbial communities from Sidmouth, United Kingdom - Sidmouth_Asex1 metaG | ecosystem: Host-associated > Algae > Red algae > Unclassified | place: Sidmouth, United Kingdom | collected... | reverse complement strand
TCTGGGCGCGATCGAGCATCGTGGTTGTAGTCATGGTCATCAGTCAGGTGTCCTTGTTCTCGCCCCGATGGGACAGTGAGCACCGGCATCACCGGTGTCTCACCTCAGCCTGACAGACAGGGGACGCGGCCCTAGACTGGAATCGGCCGAGACAACCGAACTGCCGGCAGCAACGCACTGCTGGCGCTGAGAGTGTCGATCGAGAACTGCTGAATCGTGATGCCGGGTGACGGCGTCGCCGCAATCACTTCCGCCCATGCCTCGGTGAACACGATGCGCCCCGGGTCGGTCGGGTGCACGTCGTTGGGCGGGAAGAGGTCGGTCCGGTCCTCGAAGGCTTCGTAGAGATCGGGACCCGGCACGATCTCCGGGAACCGGGCGTACAGCCTGCGGATCGACTCGTTGAGGATCGACACCTCTTCGTTGAAGTCCTCTGACCACGGGATCAACGGGATCACCGGAGTCCTGTCCGCTGCGATCAGCGCCCGTATCGCCGGTTCGAGATCGACCGATCGGTTCGGAACGTCGTTGGTGCCGTAGGCCAGCACCACGAACTGCCCGGGAAACTCCGGCAAGATCTCGTTGACACGGTCCAACGCCTCACTGCTCGTTGCACCCGGCACCGCTGCGACCATCGACGCAATGGCTCTGGTCGGATCGATCTCCTGGACTGCATCGGCGAGTCGTTCCGGCTTCAGAGGGAACGTGATCGAGTCACCAAGGAACAACCAGTCGTCATCGAGCAGACCGGGTGCTTCGACGCCATACACCTCCGTCACCATGTCGAGGTCGGGCCCACTCGACCCGAGGATCCGAACTCGTAGCCATTGCGCGCCGCCCAGATCGGTGATTCGCTGCTGCGTCCGGACCCGATTGTCATCGACGCGGTCGATTTCGATCCACCCCGACGTCGGCAGTGCGCCACCCGCCGCCGTGTTCGACTCGATGACATACGACGTGGCGATCGAAGCCGTCTCCTCGGTGTCCAGTTGATGTGAGAGGTTCGCCGGGAAAGCGGTCGAGACCATCACGGTTCTGCGCTGCGTGATCGGCACTGCGGACAGGTCGAACGAGATCGTTTCTCCGGTCGTGCCCTCGGGGAACCAGCGCCGTTGAAAGAACCCGCCGGAACTGATGAACACTGGCACCGTGCGACCGATCGACGTCATCGAGTAGCCGTTCTCGGCAACCGCCGTCGAAGAGCCGGTCCACGACAGCATCGTCGCCAGCAGCGCGAGCACCATCGCCACGACGCCGTTGCGGGAGCGCTTGTCGAATTTCGTCATCTTCACCAGTCTCTTCGCTACATCGCACGACGCATGCCGCCCACGCGTTCGATGATTTCACGATATCGACGGCGACGGGTCTCGCGCCGTGACAGAAGTCGACTCAGGCGTCGTGCGCTGTGGCGTGGACCGACGGGACCGGTGGGCCGATGAAGAGTCGCTCGACGGCAGCAGAACGACCGACGACACCGATTCGGACGGCCGGAGCGAGGCGGCCCGATTCACCCAGTTCGTCGATCGACCGAATCAGGGGACTCAACACCGGAGGCTTCACCACCGGCAGCGTCGTCGTCGGCGCCGGAACCGTGGTCGTCGTGGTCGTGGTCGTCGGCGGCACCGCGGTCGTCGTCGTCGTGGTCGGCGGCACCGTCGTCGTCGTCGTGGTCGTCGGCGGCACCGTCGTCGTCGTCGAGGTCGGCGGCACCGTCGTCGTCGTCGTGGTCGTCGGCGGCACCGTCGTGGTCGTGGTCGTGGTCGTCGGCGGCACCGTCGTGGTCGTCGGCGGCACCGTCGTGGTCGGTGGCGGCATCGTCGTGGTCGGTGGCGGCATCGGCGGCGCGAGCGCAGCGATCATCTGCGCCCAAGCCTCCCGGAAGACGATCCGACCCTGCGTGTTCGGGTGAACGTCGTTGGGTGGGAACAGATCGAATCGGTCTTCGAAGACCGAGTACAGGTCGGGGCCCGGAACGATCTCCGGATAGGCGTCGTACAGGTCGATGATCGAATCGTTGAGAACGACCACCTCGGCATGGTGGTCCTCTGACCACGGGATCATCGGGATGACCGGCACCTTGCCGGCTGCGATGACGGATTGGACTGCCGGTTCGAGACTGATCTCGGGGGCCGGCGTGTCGTTCGTTCCGTACGCCAGCACGACGTAGCGACCCGGGAAGTCGGGAAGGACCTCGGCGAAGCGAGCGTCGGCGCTGTAGCTGAGCGTGCCCGGCACCGCAGCGTTGGTCGCTGCCACGGCTCGGGTCGGGTCGATCGCACGAACTGCGTCGGCGAGTCGCTCCTCGTCGAGTGGGAACGTGATCGAATCGCCGAGGAACAACCAGTCGTCGTCGATCGCACCCGACGCACCGATGCTGAAGACGTCGGTGGTCATGTTGAAGTCGGGGCCGGTCGTGGCGGTCACGCGCACTCGGAGCCACTGCGCTCCGTCGAGCTCCATCGTGGTCTGCTGAGTTCGGATCGAGTTGGCGACCACTGCTTCGATCTGAGTCCAGCCGGTCGTCGGCAGAGTGCCACCCGGCGCCGCATTCGACTCGAACACGTAGTCGACGGCAGATTGGTTCAAAGATCCGCTGGGCGGGGTGTGGAAGAAGTTGGTCGGAAACCGGGTGGTCACGAGGATGCTCGCGCGTTGAGCTGCCGCCACGCCGGACAGATCGAAGGCGATCGTTTCACCGGTGGATCCCGTCGGGTACCAGCGGCGGCCCACGAGCGACCCTGACGAAACGTGAACCGGTGCTGAGTCACTGATCGACAGAAGATTCCACGAACTGCTTGCTGCAGCAGGGGCCGGAGAGGTCATCCACAGCCCCATCAACGGCGACAGGACGATGACCATCAGCGCGGCGAGCCCTCGCCGTCGCCACATGCTTTCGGCCTTGTCAGTCATGCCCACTCTCGCCCGCTCGCTCAGTTGTCTCATCGGAGCCCCGCGACTCCACGTCGGGTGACAACGGTAACGAGCAGCCTCGACGATGCTGTATCGAACTCGTGAAGGTTCCGGCAGTTATTCATCAGCAGCATGACGGTTTTGCCATGGTGCGTACAATTCTGCTCACTCCATGTGGTGGAGACGATGTCGACTCGACACTTGCGCCGTCGTCAGGCTCCGACGACGTCCCGGAGCTCATCGACTCGGCGCCCGGGTGGGAGGTCCACGTCGGCGTACCGAATCACCTGGTCGACCGCGATGTCGCAACGGGTGACGCACCCCTCGGCGACTCCGATCGGGAGCAGCGATTCGTCCGACGCGACGTCGGCTCGTTCGGCGACACCGTAGGTCAGGTACCCACCGAGCCCGTCGATCGTGGAGCCACGGGAGATGTCGACCTTCGCCGTCGCCACCACCTCCACGCGCGGCGGCCCGAGTGGCGTGACGGTCGCGACGCCGAAGAGCGCGGCTCGAGCAATCGTGACGGGCACCTCGAAGTGGCAGAGGTGGTACGGCGTGTAGAAGCTGTACAGCGGGCCTTCGCCGAGCTTGTAGAGGTCGAGGTAGTGCCGCTGCTTCGGATCGGCGTGCGTGGCCAAGGCGAACACGCCCGGGCTGGGCTGGCTCCCGACGACGTAGTCGACCACTCCCCCGAGGGCCTCGAGGTCGTCGACGTCGTAAGCAGCGGCGAGTTCGTCGACATGACCGTCGTGATCGGCGCCACGCATCCCTCGCTTCTCGACCGTCATCCCGGTCGCGTTGGCGACGATCGCCTGCTCGAACGACACCTTGGTCCCGTCGGCGAAGCTCGTCACCATCGCAGCGTCTTGACCCCAGCGGTCGGCGAAGCCCCGCTGGGTGGTCGGGTTTCGGTATGGATCCTGCAGGCCCTTGATGTTGCCCATGACGAGGGGCCGACATCCGATGCCCTGCACGAAGCGGTAGAGGTTCATCTCGACGCCCGGCTGGTCGCCGTCAGCCCCGGTGTAGACCACGCCCGCCGAGCGAGCCTGCTGAGCCAGTGCCCACCCGACGGTGCCGTCGACCTCGGCGTTCATGAGGACGACGTGTTTACCGCCTGCGATCGCAGCTTCGACGACACGACACCCGAATTCGATGGCGCCGGTCGCCTCCACCACCACGTCGATGTGGTCGGATGCACAGACCGTTGCGAAATCGTCGGTGGCCACGGGCCGCCCGGACTCCAAGGCCGTCTGGACCCCGGCGCTGTCGCTCGAGGACACGACATCGTCGACTCCTGCGTCGACATAGGCGCGGACCCCGTTCTCGACCGTCCGGTTGACCACGGCGGAGAGGCGCATCCCGGTGGTGCTGTTGATGATCTGGTTGACGATGCCGCGTCCCATGAAACCAGCCCCCACGAGCGCCACCCTGATCGGTCGCCCCTCGGCCTCGGCTGCTTCGAGCGCCTGCTCGATCAGGATCACGCCGACGGCACGGTCTCGGTGGCGAGATGTCGGAGTTCGTCGTGCGAGCCGATCGGATTCCACGCACGATCCTTGTCGCTCACGACACGGGCCGTCATGGGCCAGTCGATCTCCAGAACGGGATCGTCGAACAGGAGACCACGTTCGGTTCCAGGGGTCGCCTCACAGCTCACCTGGTAGTGCACCTCGGTGTCGTCGACCAACGTCATGTAGCCGTGAGCGAACATCGCCGGTACGTACACGGCGCGGTGATTGTCTTCCGACAACTCGATCGCCAAATGCTCACCGAACGTCGTGGACTCGGGTCGCAGATCGACCAGTACGTCGAAGACGGCGCCACGGGTGCAGCGCACGAGTTTCGACTCGGGCGCCTCCGCGGTCTGGAAATGCAGGCCACGTAACGTTCCGGCGACGTGGTTGCGTGACATGTTGCTCTGCTCGACTGCCGGTTCGAGCCCGCGTGCGGCGAACTCGGACCGGCAGAACGTTCGAGCAAAAAACCCTCGGTCGTCGGCGATCGGAGCGATGTCGATGACATACACACCGCCGATCGCCGTCGACTCGAAGGTCAGTGACATCAGGGGTTGAAGCCTCGGGCGTCGACGATGACGTTGGCCGATGCCGACGTGAAGATGCACACCTTGCCGTCACTGTCCAGGCCCGTCACGGCGAGGTTCTGGACGTTCTGGCGTCGGACGTGGTTGAGCGTCGACGCTGTCGGCACATCATCGGCGCACGGGAACACGGTGGCGAAGCCCCGGCCATTCGGCTGGACGATCGCCACGTTCAGGATTGCCGCGGTCACCGTGGACGGGATACCAGGGGTTCCGGCGACCTGCACCTCGAGGACCTGGCCCGCGGGGTTGGGCCCACCCGAGTTTCGGGTGTCGACGAGGCGGGCAGCCAATGCCGTCTCGACCGCCGAGGAAGCCGGCAGGTAGCCGACGACGTCGATGATCAGGTCGGTGTCCGTCTGGGAGAAGGCGCACAGTTCACCGTCGTTGTTGAGTTGCGAGATCGCCGCCGTGGCGGTGTTCACACCGTCACGGAAGTTCACGTTCGCCACCGTCGGAGGCGTCGACTGACACGGGTAGACAGCGACGAAGCCGAGCGCTTGGGGCCGGACGGCGGTCACGTTGACGATGGCGCCACCGACGTCGTCAGGAATCACGTCACGGCCGGCGATCTGGATCACCGCAGGCTCACCAGCGGTGAGTCCACCCGTGTTCTGGCTCTCTCCGTCGATCGTCGCACCCGCCGCACGGCTGTCGAGCAGACGGATCGGGTCGACGGTCTCGATCGACGACGTGGACGGCAGGATGCCGGTCACGTCGATCAAGATGTTGGCCGGAGCGCTCGTGAAGACACAGACGTCACCGTCATCCAGCTTCGTGATCGCCACGTTGGCGGTGTTCTCGCCTCGGCGGTAGTTGATCGTCGATGCCGTCGGCGGCGTGTCGGAACAGGGGTAGACGGTGGCGAAGCCGTTGCTCTGCGGGGCGACGATCGTGACGTTGAGGACTGCACCGACGATGTCGTCCTCGAGTCCGCCACGATCGGCGATCTGGGTCCGGATGAAACTGTTCGTCTGGATGACGCCCTGGTTGGCCGACTGTCCGTCGAACGTGGCGCCAGCTGGGTCACGTGTGTCGAGGTAACGACGCGGCGCGACCGGGATGATGTCCTGGTCCGTCTCGATGTCCACCGCTGCGGACGGGAACGAATACGACGACACGTTGATCGCATTGATCGCGGCGACACGGAAGGTCGAGTTTCCACCGCGTGCGTTGGTCAACTGCGCCGAGGTCGTCGTCGTGCCGGTGTTCGCCACCAGCGTCAACCAGCTGTCGCCACCGTCGACCGACTGCTGGATCCGGTATCCGGTGATGGCGGAGCCGCCGTTGTCGGTCGGGGCGACCCAGTTGAGGTTCGCCCGGTTCTTCGTGTTCGGCGGGACGGCGACGAAGAGCCCGGAGGGGGCAACCGTCGTCGAGGCGTTCTCGGCCACGGTGACGCCGGCGATCGCAGCACCAGGTGCTGCACGATCGGTGAGGTTGCCGATGCCGAGCTGACCCTGGCTGTTCTCGCCCCAGCAGGTGACTCCGTTCGTTGCCTCGATGAGAGCGCACGTGTGCGCGTTGCCGAGCGCCATGGCTCGGACGCCCGACAGCACCGAAGCGGTCGGGGCTGCCTGGTCGGCGGTTCCGCCGTTGCCGATCTGGCCGCTCGAGTTGTCGCCCCAGCAGGTGAGGTCGTCGTTGTCGAGCACTGCGCAGGTGTGGGCCTGACCGGCGGCCACGGCCACTGCGGACCGCGGCAAGTTCACCAGCGCGGCAGTGCGCTTGTCGCCGGTCGCTGCGCCGTTGCCCAGCTGTCCGTCGTCGTCGTTGCCCCAGCATGCGACGTCGCCGTTGTCGAGAAGAGCACATGTGTGGTCGCCTCCGGCGGTGACGCCCACGGCCGGGCTGCTGCCGGGCAGAGAAATCGCTGCGGTCGGTGCGAGGATCTCGGTCGCCGTCGAACCATTGCCGACCTGACCGGAGCTGTTGTCGCCCCAGCACGAGATGTCGCCGTTGTCGAGGACGGCACATGCATGGTTGTCGCCGGCGCTGACCGCCGTGGCCGTGCGACCCTCGGGGAGTGCGATCAGAGGCGCCCGTGCCGCACTGTCGATGTCGTTGGTCCCCGGCGCTCCACCGTTGCCGAGTTGGCCGGAGTCGTCGTTGCCGAAGCAGTTGACCTGACCAGTGACGTACTGAGCGCAGATGAAGAGGTTTCCGACGGCGAGCCCGACGACGGGATCGTTCGTCGTGATGACGTTCTGCGGGAAGAAGATGTTGCTGGCGACGTTTTCGTCACCGATCTGACCGCGTTGGTCGCTTCCCCAACAGGTGATGGTCCGGTTGGCGAGCACCACGCAGGAGTTCTCGCCGCCGAGGGCGATCGCCGTCGCGGTGAGACCGCCCGGAAGATCGGTGGGGTCGGACGGCTCGGGCCGCGGAGCGGACGACTCGTCGCCCTGTTCGCCGTCACCGATCTGACCGTTGCGGTCGAAGCCCCAACAGCGGATGTCGTTGCTCACGTCGAGCACGCACGTGTGCTCGCTGCCGGCTGAGATCGACGCAGCGGCACCACGCGGGCTTCCCGGCGCCGCGCCCGACGAGTCGGCGGACACCGCAGCGCCACCGGTGCTGACGAGAGCACCCGCCGACAACGCGAGGACGGCGAGTCGTGAGATGAGATGTCGAGGTCGTCGACCCCGTACGTGTTCCGACATGTGGTGCTCCTTCACTCGTTCGCGAATCCCTGGCGATTCGCTCGGAGCCCGAGGATAGACCTGTTGTTTCCCCGACCGTTCCATCTAGAGGCACTCTTCACTCAGGGTCCCACGCCGACACCGAGCGTGGCGATCCCGCCGCGCTCAGCTGCGGTTGGTCCGATCGTCAACTCTGGTCGGTCGACGCCAACGCCAGGTCGTCGCCCACGGCGGAACCGGATCCGGCGAATCCGATGTAGACCCGCCCCGGAATCGACGCGTCACCTTCGACCACCGTCACCGAGTCGAACGATCCACCGGGGTGTTCGGCGATCAACTCGAAGGTGGCGCCGTCGTCGGTCGACCGGTACAGACCGATCTCGTCATCGCCGTTCGCTCGTCCGTACAGGAAAAGGGTCGGAGTGGTCCGCGGAGCGATCGGTGCGCCCATCCCCAACGTGCGTACCTCGTCGACCGCCTCGACCTTCTGCCACCGGGTCGCACCTGCGTCGTCACTGCGATGCAGACCATCGGTGCCGGTCGCCGCCCACACGACTCCCGGACGTAGCGCGTCGGCGTGAATCTGGCCGAAGACGTGGCAATCGTTGTCGTCGCGGCACGGCGGAGCGTGTTCGGCCTCGTTCCATTCGAAACCACCGTTGGTCGATACGAAGAAGCGTTCTTCGTCGTCGAAGATGTAGAAGGTCGATTCGAGAACCCGGTCCGCCACCAATGCTTGACGCCCGAACCACCAGAAGAACCTGTGGAAGCGGTTGGTCCCGCCGACGTCGGCCAGGCGTGTCCACTGCTCTCCGCCGTCGTCGGTCACGAAGATGCCCTTGGGCTGATCGATGAACTCGAACGGGCTGAGGAAATAGGACGGGGCCCACACGATGTTGTCGCGGTCGTTCGCCGACACTGCGACGTCGCCGCCGATCATGTCCGGGACGAGGTTGGGGAGTTCGTCCCACGTGAGGCCGCCGTCTGAAGAGCGAGCGGCCCGCGCCACGCGGTCGGGCGAGAAGTAGATGTTCGACTGCGCACCGATCCAGACGAGTTGATCGGGGTCGGAGGCCACGTAGTCGAGACCCGTCCCGCTGGCGAACTCCTCGTCGACCAGCGGCATCACCGGAGTCGTGGTGAGGTCATCGTGGACGAAGCCCTGGAAGTCGGCGACGGTGGAGATCAGCGGACGGTCGGGTCGCGACGTCAGTTCGGAGACGACCAACTCCTCGATGCCCCGACCGGCGAAGTTCCACTCGAGGTCGTTGTCGTCGAACGCGGCGGTCCACACGCCGATTCCCTCTGCGAACCAGATCCGACCGGGATCGTGGGGGTCGAACACGAGGCGACCGACCGGCATGTAGTCGGCTTGGTTCGAGATCCCGATCCACCCGGCGTCGCCCGAGTCGGTACTCACGTCGGGGCTGTCCCATGAGTCGCCGCCGTCGTCGGACACGAAAGTGGTCCCGGTCCGCACGGCCTCGTTGACCAGGATGATCCGGTCCGGGTCGGCCGGGTCGACGGCGATCGAGAAGATCGTGCTTTCCACGGGCGTGTCGATCGGATCCCACCCGTCGCTCGCCGAGTAGTGCTCGACCGATGCGGTCACGCCGCCGGGATCGTTGAAGGCGACCACCAACCGACCGTCGACCACCTGGCCCTCCTGAGGGACGACGCTCACCTCGACCGGTCGGATCAGCTCCCACGACACCGCTCCGTCCAGTGAGCGATAGACCCCGGCTCCGGCGACGCCGGCGTACCACGTGGCCGTCTCGCCGGTCGACGTCGCGCCCCCGCTCGGGTCGGCAGCGACGAAGGAGACCCCGGCGAAATCGACGTCGAGCGGGTCGGCCGACGTGACCGGGACCATCGCAGGATCGACGGCGACGAAGGTGTCACCACCGTCGACGGAGACCTGGAGCCCGTCGCGACGGGTCCCGAGCACCACGTGATCGACATCGAGCGGGTCGATGACCAGGCGCTCGCCCTGCTGGCGATACCCGCCGTTACCCGAGATGTGGAAGCGATCAGTGCTCGTCGCCCACGAACGGCCACCATCGTCGCTGCGAAGGACAACTCCGGTCTCGGTCGGGTCGACTTCGACGGGCTGGTCGTCTCCGACGCTCATCACGACGAGGTCGCTGTCCTGCGCCGACACCGAGATGCTCTCGATGTTGTAGAAACCGGCGTTACGCCCATCCGGGCCGACCGAATCGGTCGAGATCATCTGCTCCCAACGCCGCACGTCCGGGTTCCACCGGAAGGCGCCGCCGACGTCGGTCCGGGCGTACCGGACGTCGGGGTCCGTCGGATGCATCACCAGCCCGGTGACCCAACCTCCGGCAGTCGTCTCCACCGGCCGAAAGGCATAACCCGAGATGTCCTCGTCCGCAACCGGCACCGGCGGCGGAGTGCGCCGGGTCTGCTCGACGGTCGGGACACCCGGGGTGTCGGCCAAGGGGTCGATCTCGGTGGCGCGATCGCTTCCGCCCACGCACGAGGCAACGGCGACGAGACACACGCTGAACGCAACGATCAGCGAGGGATTCACCGTGCTCCGTCGCGCTCTCGCCATGGTGCGGATCATACGGACGCATCGGAGCCGTCCGGTTTCACGGGCCCGAGCCGACTTCCGAAAGAAACCTTCAAGCGAGCCTGCCGAGACGTCGATACATCTAGTCACCGTCGACATCAGAGCGCCGATGACCGTATGTCGGTCTTTGCACCGACGATCGTCGACCCGACAAGCACCGACAGCGCCATCCCTCCTCATGACCTCTCCCCCGCCGCTTCGACCAGGACGAATCTTCGCTCGGTCCTCTGCGATCCGTTCCGATTCCGCCCGGACCGTGACCCACCACCACGGTGCGTGCGCCTCGACGTCGTCGAACTCGGTGTCGAGACGACATCTTGTCCCCGGCACCCCACGGCCGCGGAGCGCGGTTGGTACTCTTCGGGCAGTGTTGAGCCGTCAGAACGCATCCATCTCTCTCGGGCTGCAACCCGTCGGCGGGAAGCGCTGCGATGAGCAGCGTGAAGCTGCGATCGACCAGGTTCGCACGAACACCCGACGGCTTCGTGGCGTGCTCACCGACCAGGCTGATGACATTGCGAATGCCACCATCACGCACCCGCACGACGACCTGTCCCCACACGACCTCCTGATCACCGAGCCACGCCCACGTTCGTTACGGTGGGGTCACGCCGGTCGTGAGTTCGTACCCACAGGCCGACGGAACCTCTCGCGCGACTCATTCGCGTCGCTCGACCACAGCGCCTCGCACCCCAGACGGAAATCGCCCACGTGACATCTTCACTCGACATGTCGATCGTCATCCCGATGGGTCGGATCGAGCCTGCGCTCGACCTTCAACTCGACGCGCTACTAAATCAACCGACCGAGGTCGACTTCGAGATCATCCTGTCGCACAACATGCCGACCCCCGAAGGTCGCCGCTGCCTCGAGGCCATGCTCGCTCGCCGGTCAGATCCGCGGATTCGGTTCGTCGAAGCAACAGGACGAGCGAGTGCCGCACACGCCCGCAACGTGGGCGCAGCAGCGGCCAAGGCGCGCGTGCTCGCATTCTGCGATGCCGACGACGTCGTGCACCCCGGCTGGATCGACGCCATGTACGAGGCCCTCGACGTCTACGACGCCGTGACGGGCGAAGTCGTCGAAGCAGTCCCGCCAGGCCAAGAGCACTGGCGGCCGCCGGCCACACCCGGCAAGCTGCCCGAGTTCCACGGCACCCCGTACATTCTGTCCGGAAACCTGGGAATCACGAGGCGAGCGTTCGAGACCGTCGAAGGCTTTGACGAACGTCTCACTCGCTGCGAAGACATCGCCATCGGGTGGAAGCTGCAGAACACCGGCCACACCCTCGGATACGCACCGAAGGCCAAGCTCGACTATCACCACCGAGCCGGACTTGCAAAGATGCTGAAGCAGCACTTCCAGTACGGTCGCGGCATGGCCGAGGTGTTGGCCAACTACTCGAACCCACTTGCCACGAAGCGCGAGGGCGGAGGCCTTCAAGTCCTCAAGGCAAACGGTCAGCAGCATCGTCGGACCCCGGTCTCGATCGCCCGTCGCGGAGCAATTGCACTCGGCCGACTCGTCGGACTGGTCGTCAAACCGTGACGGTGCCGCCGGAGATCTCGCCCCATGGAGTCCCCGCCCGCAAGGTGGTGGCGCACGAGACCGCGTGGGCAGTCGGCGACCAGGGCCTGACCGTCGTCAGCCAGACGGTCGCCTTTCTCCTCCTCGGTAAATCTCTGGGCGCGGCGGGCTACGGCCCGTACCTCGCCCTGTTCGCGCTCATGGGCCCGATCTTCTCGTTCGCCAACGCAGGCGTCTCGCTCGCCGTGCTCGAACACGTCGTGAGGGAGAAGGAAGATCGCAGCGAGGTCGTCCGGTCGACGATGTCGATCGTCACCATCGTGGCCGTCGTGACGACACCGATCATCGTCTTCATCGCGTCGCTGACCATCGAATCGATCTCATCGCTGACCGCCGCCCTTCTCGTCCTGTCGGAGTTGTTGTTGGGGTCGTTGGTCATGGCCATGATCTCGATGGTCATGGCCCACGAGGGCTTCATCCCGGCTGCCAAGTTGCGGATGATGGTGTCGTCCGTGCGCATCACGCTGTTCCTGTGCCTGTGGGGTTCGGGCCAACTGAACCTCGACAACCTCGCGATCGCGCAGATCGCCACCGTGAGCACGGTGATGTGGATCTGCGCCCGTCGTGTGGCGTCCACCATGTCGGCGTGGCCCCTCCCCGGCCGGGTCTACCGCCGGCACATCCGCAGCACGTTCGTCTACGGCACGGGCCTCGCTGCCTCCGGCATCCAGAACGAAGGCGACAAGTTCATCCTCGATGCGTATCGCTTCGAAGCCGATGCCGGCCGATACGGCGCTGCCTTCCGCATCGTGCAGTTCGGTCTCCTCCCGATCAACTCGCTCCTGTTCTCCACGCACATCTCGTATCTGGAGTCCGGTCGGGCCAACGCCGACGTCATGCGCCGGTCGTTGCGCTTGGGCGGGCTCTGCCTCATCTACGGCATCGCCGTGGGCGGAGTGCTGTACGTGGCGGCGCCCCTCGTCCCGCAAATCCTGGGCGACGACTTCGCAGAGACCGCGTCGATGATCCGCTGGCTGTCGCCCGTGATCGTCCTGCGTGGAGTCGGGACGTTCCCGATGAACGGACTGCTCGGACTGGGCCGCAACGGACTCCGGACCGTTCTACTCGTGACCACCTCGGCGCTGAGCGTCGTCCTGTACGTCACGTTGATCCCGAAGTACTCCTGGGAGGGCGCCGTCGCCGGAACGCTCATTTCCGAGGCACTACTCTTCGTCCTTGCTTGGGGGGCCTTGTACACGAGCCAGAAGCAGCGGGATCGCCGCCTCGACGATGCTCCTCACGACGACGCCTCGGAACCTCTCACGTCCGATCCACACACGAACTGGAAGTAGAAGATCATGGAACTCGGATTCATCCTCGCAGCGCTGCGCCGACGTTGGTGGATCGTCGTCGCGACCACTCTCGTGTTCGGAGTCCTCAGTTCGATCGTGTTCGGAGGGACCACGGAAACCTTCAAGTCCGAGGCAGTCCTCCTGGTTGCACAGAACACGCGCGGCGACAACACACAGGTCGCCGTCGACGCCAACCGGTACGTCCAGAGCCAGATCAGTGCCATGGACAGCGAGTCGTTCCAAGGACTGGTGGCCGACCGCGTCGGTGGCGACGAGACGGCGCTCTCGATCGACCGGGCGACCGACCTCGACAACGAGCCCAACACCGACATCGTCGTGGTCGAAGTGATCACCGACTCGCCACAGCGTTCCGAGCAGATCGCACGCGAGTTCTCGTCGGCGTACATCGAGAACCTCGACCAAGACTTCGACACGTCGCTGACCGACCAGCAGCAACGACTCGAGCGCCAACTCGACGGACTGCGGGACGATCTTCAAGTGGTCAACGACGAGATCTCGGCCATCGTGAGGCCGTACATCGACGGTCTCGAGCCCGGCCAGCCTGCCGCCGACCCGTCCGTGATCGCTCCCGGTCCTGTGTCCGAGCGTGAGGTGCTCACGATCGAGTTCCGCGACACGTTCGAACGGCTCAACGCTCTCAACTTCGGCGGCGAGATCCGCGTCAACAGCCAGGTCGTGCAAGCAGCGAGCTCGGCCGTCGACCCGATCGTCGAGTCGTCGACTCTCCAGATGCTCGCCGGCCTCGTCGGTGGCTTCGGACTCGGGTGCCTGATCGCCCTGATGCTGAACCGGTTCTCGTCGAAGGTCGCCGACGAAGCCATGGTCACCGAGATCCTCGGAAAGCCGATCAACGCCACCGTGCCCCACAGCCGGACCATCGCACGGCGCCCGATACTCGCACTGATCGACCCGCCCGAGCCGATCCGCGGCGGTATCTCGCGAGTGTCGGTCGCGGCCGAGTCGAACGGTCCGGTCGACCGGCCGACGCGAATCGTCGTCGTCGGTGCCCAGCGCGGCGCTGGCACGACCACGCTCGCGATGCTGGTCGCACATCACTTCATCTCCGAAGGTGCGACGGTCACGCTGGTCGATGCCGATCCGAAGTCGGACCACCTCGCCGGCACCATCGGCGGAGTCGACGTCTCGTTCGATGACCTCCCCGTGGTCGACCTCGACCGCTTCCAGAGCGAGACGGTCCTGGTCGGGCGCACGTCGTCCGACATGACGATCAAGCGCGCCGACGTCCAGAAGTTCCTCGAACAGGTCGGTCGGAGCCAGCGCATCGTCGTCGTCGACGGCGGTTCGGTCCTCACATCTGCCACCACCGTCGACCTCTGTCACTCCGCCGACACGGTGATCCTCGCCGTTCCCACGAACCGACAGAACATCTCGACGCTGCAGGCCGTCGCACGCACCATCAAGGACGACGACGTCCTGGTCGTCACCACCTCACCGCGTCGCAAGTCGCTCCCCGACCCGAAGAACGGAAGCTTCGGGTCGCACGACCCGCGCGGAGCGATCGACATCGACCCGATCGCTCCTCAGGTCGGTGCCTCACACTGAGCGGATGCACGGCTCGAACCGAGCACGCCGCGACCGACGGTCGGAACGGTCAGTGAGCCGGGAGTGACCGGGTCGCCGTGATGAACTCGGAGAGCTTGTGTGCTTCGTTCGCCACATCGTGGCGTTCGACGACACGACGGCGAGCGTTGTCGGCCATCCGTTGCCGGTCCTCCTGAGACGTCGCCGACACGTCGAGGAGCGCCTCGGCGAGCGCTTCGGCATCTCCCGCCGGAACCAACCAACCCGTTTCTCCGGGCTGGACCAACTCGGGGATCCCTGCGATGTAGGTCGCGACGACCAGGCGACCTGCCGCCATCGTCTCCATGATGACCATGGGGAGCCCTTCGGCGAAGCTCGGCAGGAGAAGGGCCTGCGACGATTCGAGTTCGGCGAGGATCCGGGCCTCGCCGACCCATCCGGTCAGCGTCACGTCGTCGCCGAGCCCTCGCGCTGCGATCCCCTCTTCGACCTCCGGGCGCATCTCGCCGTCACCGATCAGCGTCAGGTGCACCGGCACGCCGGCGTCCTTGAGCACGACGAGAGCGTCGAGCGCCATGAGTTGGCCCTTCTGTTCGGCCAAGCGTCCGATCGTGACCAGGCGGAGCGAGCCTGTCGGCAGCGGTGTCGGCTCCGGGTAGTGATCCGGCTCGATTCCGCAGTGGACGACCTCGATCCGATTCCAGTGCTCGGGTGCGACCCATCGGGACAACTGGCTGCGGCCGTAGCTGGTGATGGCCACGGTGAACTTCGAGCGCACGATCTTCTCAGGGAGCGACAACGCACGGGGCGCGTCGAATTCCTCTGGCCCATGGACGGTGAAGCTGTACTCCGGTCCGCCCAACTCGTGGCTCAGCATCGCGACGGTCGCCGCATTCGTCCCGAAATGCGCATGGGCGTGCTCCGCTCCGACCTCAGCGCATTGATCGGCCACATATGCTGCCTCGGCCAGGTAGACGAGGTGGCGCAGCACTCCTGACGCCGAACCGATACGAGCGCCACACGACACCGCGAGACGCAGAGCACGCACGAATCGGGCGGGTCTCGTGGCCGCACGCACGAGAGTCGACCTGGCGAGAGCACCGGGTCCGGCACCGAGCACGTAGCGGGTGACCTCGACCTCTTCCAGGTCCTGCGGATCGACCAGCGGCGACTTGTCGGGCCGCATCGCCAGGCGCGTCACCTGGTGGCCCTGCGCCTCCAGAGCTCGGATCTCGCGACGGATGAAGGTGTGAGCGGTGGCCGGGTAGCTGTTGATGATGTACGCGATCTTCATGGTGAGCGTCTTTCCTGTCGGATCGGGCACAGTGCCACGTTCGGTTCCGAGGGGGTGTCAGAACTCGTTCGGCTTCGCATCGTAACGACGGGCGTCGAGCTCGGGCGGGACCTCGATGCCACGCACGGCGCTCGGTCAGGCCGGAACCGTCTGACGGGTGCGCTGATCGGCGCTCCGCCGCCGGTACAGCCTGATGGCCGGCTTCTCGATCAGGTAGAACGATGCGCAGGCCGCGACGAACGCCATCACGACCTTCGTGCCGAGCAACAGCACGTTGTTGACGTCGGGGAACCGTTTGTCGTCGAAGTACTCGAAGACCGGGATGTGCCAGAGGTACAGGGAGTACGAGATCGCTCCGAGCCACCGGAGGATCCCATTGTCGAGAAGCCGGACGGGCTGCCAATCACGAGCGGTCGCAGCGACGAACACGATGTAGGTGAAGATCAGCCTGAGGACCACCGGTCGGATTCCGTAGTCGTCGAGAGGGATGTATCGGCCGCCGACGAACAGGTCGAACACGACGACGGCGACGCACAGTGCGACCACCCAGGTGCGAACTCGGGGAGCCAACCCGTTGCTCGTGTGTAGGTACACCGCGAGCATGCAGCCGAACAACAACCCTTCCATGTTGAAGAACGGGATCGACTGCCAGTGCGGGTAGTCGAGGATGCCGATGACGACGACGCGGGCGAACAGGATCATTCCGATCGTCACGAACGCCAACCCGCGGAGGAACTGGGCGGGCCGCCCGTAGGCGACGGCCGGTATCGCCACCAGGAGGAATGGCCAGACCAGGTAGAACTGCTCTTCCAGCCCCAGCGACCACGTGTGCCCCAGCACCGGACGGGCCACGGAGCCCTCACCGATGGCGAAGAGGTTCCCGCTGAGCAAGACGGTGTAGAGCGCCTGTCTGCGCACGACGCCTCCGACCGCACTGAAGGCGCCGAAGCTTGCGATGACGACCACGGCCAGCAGCACCAGCATCGCTGGCTGGAGTCGGAAGAGACGTCGGAGGTAGAAGCCCCGTAGATCCACTCGCTGCGACCTGTCGTACTCCTCGTACAAGAGCTTGGTGATGAGAAATCCGCTGATGACGAAGAACAGATCCACACCCCAGCCACCACCCCCGAACACCGGTGAATACAAGTGGACGAGGAAGACGGCCATGACGGCGATTCCGCGCAGGCCGTCGAGCGGACGAAGGTGTCCGAGCGGTCCATACGGCAATTGGCGCTCCTGGCGCACCGAGGCGAACTCGGCAATGGCGAACGCCATCAAAGGTCCCGTGCCAGGGGCGCCGCCACATCGCGGTAGCTCGACTCGACCGACGCGTCGTCGGACTCGTTCATGAGCGCCACTCGCATCGCCGCGAACAGTCCGATGAACTGAGCTGTCAGCATCGGCTCACCGAAGCCCATCAGGAACAGGATGGAGGTCGAGCAGAGGACCCACCGCGCCAGTCTCGGCGAGCGCCGCAAAGCGACCCACGCAGCGCGCACCGTTCCAGCGATCAGGATCGAGACGATGACCAAGCCGACGACGCCGAGGGTCACGAGCAGATCGAAGATCATGTTGTGCGCGTGCTGGGCGTGGTAGTTCAAGGTTCGGAACGTCTGCATCGCGATCTGACTCCGCAGTTCGATGAACGGGCCGGCGAGGCCGAAACCGTGGATCGGACGGTCGGCGATCAGAGGGAAGGTGAGCGACCAGATCTCGGTGCGGCCGGTGAACGTGAGGTCCTTGCCCAGCGCACCGACGAGCGCCGCGACCGAGTTGAGCGCGATCCCGACGAGCACAACTGCGACCAGCGGAGTCGCGACCTTCATCGTGCTCTGCTCTCGCTCGTCGCCCCGACTCAGCAGGCCGGTCCAGTACCAGACGGCCAGAGCGAGCACCAGTGCCACCGTTCCGGTCGCCGACTGAGCTCCCGCCATGAGAACGCACGTGATGAGCACGAACACCGTGGCGATCTTCCGATTCATCTCGAAGGCGAGCACGGTGATCATCGCCAGCACGATGACCGGCGCCATGATGTTCTTGAAGACGAAGAATCCTCGCCAACCCGGTGCGATCCCGAGCCCGGCCTGAACGGTCTCCGCCCGCCCCTCCGCCGTGGTGAGGACCGCGAACAGAGTGATGAACAAGAGGATCTGCATCGAGCGAAGAAAGGCTCGCAGAAAGACGTCGCGTGGCAGATACGACCCTGCCACCGAGATCGCGACCACGAACAGGACAGCGGTCTGGATGTAGAGACGGGTGCTGTCCGGCGCCTCGGCCCACGTGTACGAAGCGACCGCCCAGGCGACATACCCCACCACCGGCAGGCTCACCTTCAGGGAGGACAAGCGATCGCGCGGCAACAACGGAAGAACGCCGATGACCGTCAAGCTCATCGCCATGGTGACGATCGGCTTCATCTGATACGCGCCGAGCGCGAAGATCGGGGCGAACATCGTGTAGACCACACCGACCCAATATGCAATGGGTCCGACTTCGTGGTGGCGGTTGGGGGACGGCAGGTCGCTCTGCGGCACCTTCGCCCTCAGATGTACCGTCGAATCGCCACCCAGTGTCACCCTGGAACTATATATGTGGCGAAACGACCCGTCGCTGCCACCGACGAATCTTGACGAGACCTCGACACAGCGCGAATCGACCCTCCGATAGCGTGCGGCGATCGTCCAAGGGAGTCCACATGTATGAGATCCACGCGAGCGTCGGAGCAGTCGTCATCGGCCAGAACGAAGCCAACGGGCTCCGCGACACCCTCGAGCGCACCGTTGCCGAAGCGGCTCATGTGGTCTATGTCGATTCGGCATCGACCGACCTCAGCGTCGACATCGCCCGGTCCGTGGGTGTCCACGTGATCGAACTGGATCCGACGACACCCGTCAGCGCTGCCAGGGCTCGAAATGCTGGTGCCGCGTGGCTGGCGGACCTCGACGACCCTCCCGATTTCATCCAGTTCGTGGACGGGGACAGTGTCCTGGTCGACGGCTGGATCGATGCCGCCCTGGACGCGTTCGATCGCAATCCGGGTCATGCGGCCGTGTGCGGATGGACACGAGAGGCCGAACCCCGCCGGAACGTCTTCCATGCCATTGCCGATATCGAATGGAAGATGGGCGACGTGGGAATCGTCGACGAGTTCGCCGGCATCGTCATGCTCCGCAGCGATGTGGTGCGAGAAGTCGGAGGATACGACGAGACCATCGTGGCGGGTGAAGAGCCCGAGTTCGGAGCCCGCATCCGAGCAGCCGGCTACACCATCGAACGTCTGGGCATCTTCAGCTCGACTCACGACATCGACATGACGTCACCGGCGGAGTGGTGGAGGCGCAGCGCCCGAGCCGGCAAGTCGTACAGCCTGACCCAGGGCCTGAGCGATGACCACAGTTCCATGTACGCATCCGAGATCAGACGATCGCTCGTCTGGGGTGTCGTCGCGCCGATCGTCGCCATCGTCGCCCTCCCGTGGTCTCGGCTTCCCATCGCAGCACTCGGCACCAAGTACGCTGTGAGTGCGCAACGTGCTGCTCAGTCGATTCCGTCGGATCGGGCCCCCCTCGACCAACGAGCCGTCTGGGGAGTCTCGTGCGCTCTGTCGAGCATGCCGGCCGGAATCGGATACCTCAGGCACCGGGCCGAGCACAGGAAATCTTCCAGCTGAAGATCGGCTGCGGTTCGTGTCGGACGAGCGTGCGGGTCAGCTCGCACCCTTGGACTGCGCCACGACGGCGAAGGTCCGGGCGAGGATCGTGAGGTCTTTGGCCAGCGACCAGTTGTCGACGTAGTACAGATCGAAGCGGGCGTAGTCGTCGAACGATGCGTCAGAGCGACCGCTGACCTGCCACATGCCGGTGATTCCGGGCAGCACTCGCAGCCGGTCGTGCAGATCGTCGTCCCAGTGCTCGACCTCGCTGGGGAGCGCCGGTCGGGGACCGACCAGGCTCATCTGGCCACGCAGCACGTTCCACAACTGCGGCAGTTCGTCGATCGAGAGCTTGCGCAGGATGCGTCCGACCCGCGTGATGCGCGGATCGTGCTCGATCTTGAAGAGCGGGCCGTCGGCTTCGTTCTGCGAGGCGAGATCGGCCTTGCGCGCTTCGGCGTCGTTGCACATCGTGCGCAGCTTCAAGATCGTGAACAGACGACCGTCGCGACCAACGCGCTCCTGACGGAACACGACGGGGCCCGGGCTCTCCCGCTTGATGAGGATCGCTGCGACTGCGACGATCGGTGAGGTCAGCAGCAGCACGATGCTGGCGAGGGTGACGTCGAAGATGCGCTTCGCCGTGGCGCGCCAGCCGTGGCGCACGGTGCGCTCCACGTAGAACAGCGTCCGACCGCCGAGAGCCTGAGGACGGAAGCGGGTGACGTCGATGTCGTAGAGGCTCGACGACAGAGCAACGTGCGCTCCGACGTCGGTCAGTTCGCGAGTGAGACGATTGACGACCTGCGGCTCGAGCGAGGCCACCGAGACGACGGCGCCGTTGGCACCGGTCTCGCGGAGGATGCGCTGAGCATCGGAGCACGTGCCGAGGACGCGGCAGCCTTCACGCTCGCCGATGTCCTCGTCGCCGAGGAAGCCGACGACGTCGTAACCCAGCGAGGGGTCGGACTTGATGCTGTGCAGCAGCGAGATCGCATCGGTGCCGGTGCCGGCGATCAGGATCCGGCGACTCATCCGGCCCTCGTGGCGCAGACGGCTGAAGAGTGCCCGGGCGAGACCGCGCTCGATGAGCAACGTGATCGTCACGAGGATGATCGTCGAGACCACCCAGACACGGGAGAGCTGTTCGAACTGGCTCAAGAAGCTCGCGACGACGACGATGGCGGCGACGATGCGCGCCGAGCGCATGACGCAGGAGACCTCTTGAGCGGCACGGTCGACGTGGCGGGCCACGTAGCTCTTCGTCCACATCAGAGCGAGCAACCACACCGGAATGCTGAGAGTCGCGACGAACACGTGGTCGGCGCGGACGAAGTCGGGGACGGGGCGGAAGGCAGCCTGAAGACCGAACGTCGCGGCGTAGCCGGCGATGATCGCGATCAGGTCGGCGAACATCAGGCCGAAGCGGGCCGTCTTGGGCGAGAGTGCGGCGCCGATCGCGTCGCCATCGATCGCTCTCGGCGTGTCGGCTCGATCGTCCCCGAAGTCGAGCGTGGCAGAGACGACGTCGGCCATCGGCCCGGTCGCCTGCGTCGCCGTCTCGGTCGACGCGTCCGTGCCGCCTGCGGGCAGCTCCAATTCGCCTTCTTGAATCGCCATGTCTCTTTCGAACCTCACTCCGCCGTACACCACATCTTGAATGATCTGAGGACGCCAGTTCAACCCATCGAGTTGCAGATTCGGTGGAACTTGACGCACGACACGTCCTCCGGCATCCCGATTGGACGAAGTCTACCACGGATCGCGGTCACTCCAACACGAAACGTCATCAAACCGTCATGAGGGTGGTTCGCATCAGGATCCCGCTTGGATCACGACAATATCGAAACCTGACGCTCGACGATGCAGAAGTGCGGATCGCGACGTGTCCGTCACGCTGGGTCGACTCGAATTTCTTAACCTCTTGCAGATTCGGGCCGACACAAGACATATGCGTTCCGATCGAAAAACATCGCCGAAGCGTCGCTCGCCCATCGTCAAGATCCTGGGCGGTGCCCTGCTCGCCGGCACCGCACTGACGTCGACCGTCGTGCTCGGCGGCTCCCCGGCCGGCGAACTCGGGACCGGCGCCTCGCTCCAAACTCTCGAGGGCGCCTCTCGGTCGGCCCCGCTCCCGACCCCCGATTCGATTGCCGACTCGTCACTGGCCCCTGGCTCCGACCCCGGCTCCGACACGACCCCCGAGCCGGATTCCACCTTCGATCCGGCCAACGATGGCGTGATCGATGTGCCCTTCGAACCCGACGCCCCGCTCACGCCAGGCGCCACCGTCGAGCCGGGGATCTCACCGACATCCGGCGGTGACAGCTTGGTCCCGGACCCCGACCTCGAGGTCACCGAGGTCGCCGGCGACTACGAAGTCACCGACCACCTTCGCAAGAACTGGCCGATTCCGGCCTCTACCGCTCACCTGCCCAACGGCAACTTTCGGGCCATCTGCGAGTTCTCGCACTTCGCGTACGACGATCCGATCGTCGCTCCCGGCCAGCCCGGCGTCTCGCACCTGCACATGTACTTCGGGAACACCGGCGCCGACGCCTACAGCACCTACGAATCGCTGCGTTCGACCGGCGACAGCACGTGCCAGGGAGGGCCACTCAATCGCTCCGCATACTGGGCGCCCGCCGTCATCGACACCGCTGGCCGCGCTCTCGCTCCGGACTTCATCTCCGTGTACTACAAGGGTCGCGGATGGGGCACCGACGGTTCACGAGTCGACGTGGTCAACATGCCGCCCGGATTGCGGATGATCGCCGGAGCCGACCCGAGCGACCCCGACGCCTCCTCGCGCCACCAGTGGAACTGCGAGAACCGAACGCTGCGGTCACCGACCATCCCGACCTGCGACCCCGGCATGCGCGTCGGTGTCCTGCTCCACTTCCCCACCTGCTGGGACGGGCGGCTCGACGCACCCGACCACCGGAGCCACGTGGTCTACCCCCTCGAACACGAAGTGACCGGCCAACCCCTGTGCCCCACTTCTCATCCGCAGTCCCTCCCGGAGTTCACGCTCGGCGTCTGGTTCGCACCGTCGTCCGATTCGGCCGACTGGCACCTCTCGTCCGACCGGGTGCCCGGGCAAGAGACGTACCCGAACGGGTCCACGTTCCACTCCGACTGGTTCGGAGCATGGGACCAGGCGATCCAGAAGGACTGGATCGACAACTGCATCAACGGGGAACTCGACTGCAGTTGGGGCGACCTCGGAAACGGCACCGCCCTCTCGGTCAACCCGGAGTACACCGGCCCGAATCGCTTGGCGCCGCCACCGCTGCCGGCATCGGTCGCCCGAGCAGCGCTCGCTCAGGCATCCGAGTCCGGAGTGTCGGCGCTCACGTGTGTGCTCTATGGTGGCGGCGAGACCTGAGCGGACTCCAGGGCCGGATTCAGCGCGGATGGCGTGTCGGCGAGCCGTGACTACGAGATGATCCCTCGGCGCCATGGCGACATGCGCCCACACCCCCACCCAGAACGCATGATGGAAGAACGATCACGATGAAGACACTGATCCTCGCTGGCGGCCTCGGCAGTCGACTCGCCGAAGAGACCGAGTCGAAGCCCAAACCCATGGTCGAGATCGGACACCGCCCGATCCTCTGGCACATCCTCAAGTCGTACGCCCACCACGGCTTCGACGAGTTCGTCGTGGCCCTCGGATACAAGGGTGAGCACATCAAGCGCTACATCACCGAGTACAGCGAAATCGGGAGCGACCTCTCGGTCGACACTCGCTCGGGTGCAGTGACGCGACACCGCCACGAAGAAGGCGATCACTGGCGCGTCGACCTCATCGACACGGGTCTCCACACCGAGACCGCCGGACGCATGGTGCAGGCGCGTGATTATCTGGGCGACGGCACGTTCATGATGACCTACGGCGACGGCCTCTCGAACATCGACCTCGGCGAATTGCTCGCCTTCCACGAGCGCCACGGCAAGCTCGCCACGGTCACCGCCGTCCACCCGATCGCCCGGTTCGGTCAACTCGCCTTCGACGGTGATCTCGTCGCCGAGTTCAGCGAGAAGCCTCAGCTCGACAGCGGCTGGATCAACGGCGGTTTCTTCGTGCTCGAACCCGGCGTCTTCGACTACATCGACTCCGACTGCGACTGGTCACGGGCCCCCCTCGAGGCGCTCGCCCGGGACGGCCAGTTGGCCGCGTTCAAGCATGAGGGCTTCTGGCAGTGCATGGACACCCTGCGCGACCGGATCTACCTCGACTCGCTGTGGGCCAGCGGCAATCCCGCCTGGGCTGTCTGGGACCGGCGTCGCACCCCTCGCGACTGATCTCGACCGATCCCCGACAACGGGACGATGGGCGTCAGACGCCCGATGTAGCGATCGGGACGATGGGTCTCATGTACCGATCAGGACGATGGTGTCGGACACCCGATGTACCGGTGGTCGGGTCAGAGGCCGAGGGCGTCGGCGAAGGACGGGATCGTCCGCTCGAGGCCTTCGCGCAAGGCGACCTTCGGCTCCCAGCCGAGCAGCAACGACGCCTGACCGATGTCGGGCTTGCGCTGCTTGGGGTCGTCGGAGGGGAGTTCTTCGTAGACCAGACCGGCGGCGTTGCCGGTCAGCTCGTTCACGAGATCCGCGAGTTCGAGCATGGTGAACTCGCCGGGGTTGCCGATGTTGATCGGACCGGTCTGATCGCTGTCGAGCAGCGCGAGGAAGCCTCGCACCTCGTCGGCGACGAAGCAGAAGCTACGCGTCTGGGAGCCGTCGCCGTAGATCGTCAGCGATTCCCCGCGCAGCGCCTGGGTGATGAAGTTCGACACCACTCGCCCGTCGTCGGGCTGCATGCGCGGCCCGTACGTGTTGAAGATGCGCACGACACGGATCGGGACGCCGTGGGTCCGGTGATACGCGAAGCACAGTGCCTCGGAGAACCGCTTCGCCTCGTCGTACATACTCCGCTTGCCGATGGGGTTGACGTTGCCCCAGTAGTCCTCGGTCTGCGGGTGGACGGCGGGGTCTCCGTAGACCTCGCTCGTCGACGCCATGAAGAAGCGGGCGTCGTGACTGCGAGCGACCTCGAGCAGGTTGCGCGTGCCGATGCTGCCGACGTCGAGCGTTTCGATCGGCAGCTCGTAGTAGTCCTTCGGCGAGGCAGGGCTCGCGAGGTTCATCACGGCGTCGATCGATCCGTCGAGCGACCAGCCGTCGAGCGGGGCGGTGACGTCCTGCTCGATCAGCTCGAAGTCGTCGTGGTCGCTCAGGTGAGCGACGTTGTCGGGGCTTCCGGTGACGAAGTTGTCGAGGCACACGACGCTGTCGCCGCGCTCGATCAGGGCGTCACAGAGGTGCGATCCCAGGAATCCGGCACCGCCGGCGACAGCAACGCGCATCAGCGGCGACCCACGCCGTCGTAGCGCAGACCGGCGTTCTTCACCTGGTCGGGGTCGAGCAGGTTGCGGGTGTCGACGATCGTCGTGCCCTTGCCGGCCCGCAGGGCGATCTCGTCGAGATCGATCTTGGCGAACTCGGGCCACTCGGTGAACACGCACACCACGTCGACGTCGTTGGCGACGTCGAGCGGCTCGGCGACCAGTTCGATGTTGGCGAGGCGCGCCGTCTGGTGCGGGTCGAGTTCGCCGGCCGTGGTCGGGTCGAATGCCTTCACGGTGGCGCCGACGCGATGCAGTTCGTCGATGATCGCCATCGACGGCGACTCACGCAGGTCGTCGGTGCCGGCCTTGAATGTCAGACCGAGCGCGCCGACGCAGACGCCCGACAGGTCGGACTGGTGACGTCCAGCGGCCTTGGCGATCTTGTCGAGCATGCGACGGCGTTGTTCGTCGTTGACCGAGATGACGCCCTTCATCATCGAGAAGTCGTATCCGTGGTCTTCGGCGATCTTGACGAGCGCCCGGCTGTCCTTCGGGAAACACGAACCGCCCCAGCCCGGGCCAGGGTTGAGGAAGCGGCGACCGATGCGCTGATCGGACCCGATGCCGTCGACCACGGCAGCGACGTCGGCTCCGACGTGCTCACACATGGCAGCGACGGCGTTCACGAAGCTGATCTTCATGGCCAGGAAACCGTTGGCGGCGTACTTGATGGTCTCGGCCGACGACGGATCGGTGATCAGGATCGGGGTGTCGATCCCCTCGTACAACTCGGCGATCTTCTCGGCGGCGGCACGGTTGGACGCGCCGATCACCACACGGTCGGGCATCAGGAAGTCGTCGACCGCCGTGCCCTCACGGAGGAACTCGGGGTTCGACACGACCGACACGTCGTCGCGCTGCAGCACCTTCTCCACGGCGATGGTCGAGCCGACCGGCACGGTCGACTTGTTGACGACGACGGCTCCCGGCTTGAGCACGTCGGCGATCTCACGCGCCGCCTGCTCGATGTAGGAGAGGTCGGCGCTGCCGTCTTCACCCTGAGGCGTGGGCACGCAGAGGAACACGATGTCGGCGCCTTCGGCTGCCGCCCGCGATCCGAGCACGAAGCTCAGGCGACCGCTGCTGCGCGATTCGTTGACGATCTGTTCGAGACCTTCCTCCACGATCGGGATCTGGCCGTCGTTCAGCAGGTCCACCTTGCGCTGATCGATGTCACCACAGACGACCGTGTGACCCATGTGGGCGAAACAGGCGCCGGTCGTGAGCCCGACGTAGCCGGTCCCGACCACGCCGAGACGAATGTCTGTAGCGGGCATCGGAGTGATTCCTCTTGTGATCGTGTCGGTCATTGGGTGGTCTTTCGTCAGGCGTCAGCGCATGGTCTCGAAATGCGACGGAATCCGGAACTCGGACAACCCGTCATCAATGTATCGGCCACTCCTGAAGCGTTCTTGACCACTTCGCCCATGTCCTTCGTCACCCGGCACGACCGTCGGTCACCGGGAGCGGAAGGTCGTCGGCGCTCGAACCCGGGTCGCGGTCACCAACGTCGTCGCGCCGTCCGCCGACGCCGAGCGGTCGATGTGCCCTGTCGGCACCGGCGGCCCGATGAACGGATCGGCAACGACGACCGGTCCTGCGACAGTCGGCCGCATCGGGGCGCCCGGCGGGGTCGTGGCGCTGGTCGTGGTCGTGGCGGTGGTCGTGGCGGTGGCGACGGTCGTCGTGGTGGTCACGACGGGCGTCGTGTCAGGCTCGGTGGGGAGTGGCCCGGCCGGAGCCGCCGGACCCGTCCATTCGGCCGCCGTGCGGATCGACGCCGGCATCGTCCGACCGGCGATGAGCTTTGCGTCGGTGTCGATTCCGAACGGGTCGGCGGCGCTGGAGACGGCGTCGCTGTCGTGATCCTGGCCGGTGACCGCTCGATGCTCGTCGATCGTTCCCGAGTACGACAGTGGCTCGGGCCACCGAGCCCAGCGCGAGATCTCCGAGGTGACCGAGCCGGGAACGAGCCAGTAGCGGTTGGCGCCGAGCGTGATGTCCATGTCGGCCGCCGAGCGCTCCTCGGTCCAGTCGTCGACGCTGATGATCGCTCCGGCGCCGTCGAGACGCGTCGTGCCTCCGAGCAGGTTGTTCACCACGGCCACTCCGAGCACGTCGTCGCGCGGCCCGTCCTCGATCCAGATGTCACGCACGTTGTCGAGCACCCGGTTGTGCCAGACGTCGACCTGCGAACTCTCGAGCACCCAGATCCCGGCCTCGCTGTTGCCCTCGACGACGTTGTCGACGACGACGACTTGGCTCGACAGTTCGATCTCGACGCCCGACCGGCCGTTACCGGTCACCGTGTTGCCGGCGATCGCCGCTCCGACGACGTCCAGATCGGTCCAGATGCCCGGCCCGGCGTTGGCCACCACGGTCGAGTCGGAGACCTCGAGGTCGGTCGACTCGGTGACCTTGATTCCTCCGGCCGAGTGCAACGGATCGAACCGTTCGCGATTGTTCGCCACGACGGTCGCACCGAGGATCCGGAGGTCGTGTGAGTGGTGGGCGTGGATGCCGAGATGCCCGTTGCGGATCGACGTGACGTCCTCGACCGTGACGTGGTCGCCCACGACCGACAGTCCGATCCGGGCATTGTCGCGGACGATCAGATCGGAGAGCGTCAGGTCGTCGGCGTATGCGCGGACCGCCGCCATGTTGCGGGTCTGCGTGGCGTACCGCTCGACGGTGAGGCCGGAGACCGTCGAGCCGTCGGCGAGGTTGAGGTAGAGCCCCCAGGCGAGGTCGCTGCCCTCGATCAGCGATCGGGATGGATCGTCGGCGAACCAGACGCGCTCCGAGTGCGAGTCGTAGAAGAAGCCGCCGCTCGTGAGGTCGTCGAGCGATGCGACCTGGACGAGTGCGGCACCGTCGATGAAGAACTGCTCAGGCCATCCCGCCTCGGGACGCTCGTCGGTGGTGAACGGTGCACCGCTGCGTTCGAAGTCGGTCGACCACGACGCCCACCACCGACCGTCGTCGTCGGCGACGAACGACTCGATCGGGACCGCTCCGTCGAGCACCACCGAGCCGGGTGCCACGCCCGGCGCCGCGATCAGGTCGACCTGTTTGTCGTACACCTGCACGCTCTCGTGATAGTGGCCGGGGTGGATGACCACGGTGTCGCCGTCGTCGGCCAGTCGGACGGCGTGTTCGATCGTCGCCACGGGCTCGGCCGGCGCGCCGGTCGACGAGTCGTCACCGGACGGGTCGACATGGATCACTCCCCCGGCGCGGGGCTCGACGCTCGCATGAGCGGTCGATGTCGGCGCGACCGATGCTGCGACGGTGACGAGCAGGATGCCGATCCACGTCGCGACTGTGCGTCGTCGCTCGACGCTCTGGTCGGTGGGGAGCGGACTGCGAACGTCGGTGAGGTGGAGCATGTGGAGCCTGCGACGTCGTTCTCGGCACGCGCCTGCGGATGTGTCGGCGTCGCGGTGGCCCGACACGACTCAAGAATTCGGTTCGATCTCGTCAAGAATTCGTCTGGTTCGACGCCTCGCCCGGGCCGACGGCAACGATCCCCCCGACGCCGGGTGGCGCTCGGTACGTTCGTGGCGTGCCACCTGCGAGCGGACCCGTCGCCCTCCGGGCGCCCGACCCCACCATCGACCCCGATCTCATCGATGCGTGCGGGACGCGCCCCCGCCTGCTGTGCGAACAGGTCTTCGACGCCAGTGGAGGCAACGAGACGCTGGCTCGCATCGTGGAGTGGGCGATCGACCGACCGTTGAAGATCCTGCTCATCCTCGTGCTGGCGTGGATCGCGACACGCCTGGCCAGGCGAGCGCTCGACCGGACGGTTCGTCGCATCGTGGCACCGGATCGCGGTGCCGTCCGGCGACGATTTGCCCGGGTCGGCCTCGACGCGCCCGCAGCACTCGCGGTGGCCGACGACGACGAAGAGCAGCGGTTGGCCGACAGGAAGATCTCGCGTGCGGCCTCGATCAGCGGCGTCCTGGGCAGCACGACGAACATCGTGATCTGGACGATCGCCGTCATCATGATCCTGGGCGAACTCGGCCTCGACCTCGGCCCGATCATCGCCGGCGCCGGAATCGCCGGAATCGCCCTCGGGTTCGGTGCTCAGAGCCTGGTCAAGGACTGCATCAGCGGCATCTTCATGCTGATCGAAGACCAGTACGGGATCGGCGACATCGTCGACCTCGGCGAGGCGGTCGGCGCCGTCGAGGAGGTCGCACTGCGTACGACCGTCCTGCGCGGACTCGACGGAACGGTGTGGCACGTTCCCAACGGCGAGATCCGTCGCGTCGGCAACAAGTCCCAGGACTGGTCGACGGCGGTCGTCGACGTGGATGTCGCGTACGACGCCGACCTCGCGATGGTTCGCGACCTGATGCTGTCGACCGCCATCGACATGTGCGCCGGTGATTCGTGGCACGGCCAGGTGCTCGACGAACCCGTCGTGCTGGGGGTGGAGGCGCTGGGCGCCGACGGCATCACCGTGCGGATGACCATCCAGGTGGCTCCGGGCTCCCAGTGGGCACTGCAGCGCCAACTCCGCGAGGCGTTGAAGGTCGCCTTCGACGACGCCGAGATCGAGATTCCCTTCCCTCAGCGCACGCTGTGGCTCCGAAACGACGAGCGGTGATGCCATGATGTCGGCCGTGACGGATTCGATCGTGCCCGGCGAGGCGACGCCATGACCGATTTCTTCGCAGCGACTCCGGGCGGGGCGATGCTCGCGTTCTCGGTGGTTCTGGCTGTTTTCGGGCACGCCGGCCTCTGGTTCGCCGAGCGCCGAGCAACCCCCGACACGATCGAATCGACCGAATCGTCGGGCGAACTGCGGCGCGAGTCGCCCGCTGTGGTCAACCTCTTGTCGCACGACGCGACGCTGACAGCCGCCGGAATGCGAGCGACCGTGGTCGATCTCGCTGCCCGCGGCTGGTTGCGGATCCTGCCGCCGGTGAACGACGACGAGGTCAGCCGCGTCCGCCCGGCCTCGGCGGCGTACGACGGCGACGCCCTGCTCCCGCACGAACGTCTCGTCTTCCAGCACATCCTCGCCCGGTTCACCACCGACCAGGCAATCCCGGCGCGCCACCTGGCCGTCGACATCCGTGGTTCGTGGTGGCGCCGATTCCGCAACCTCGTCCACGCCGAAGCCCGCCGGGCCGGCCTCGTCAAGCGTCGCTGGTCGGTGCTGCTACTCGCCGGGCCCGTCCTGGCCGCCGGGCTCGGGCTGTTCACGTGGAATGCGTCGCGCGATGACGGCACGGCGGTGGCCGTCGTCGACTCTCTCGAACGCCGCCTCATCGCTCTCGCCGCTTTGATCGCGCTGTTGCTTCTGGTGTACCGCATCGTCCGCCACGTCATCAGCAACGACGTCGCATACACCGAGAGCGGCGTGGCGACGACCAGCGGATGGCTCTCGGTCCGCAACCGGCTCGTCGGTGGCGGGTTCGCCCCGATGGCTGCGAGTTCGATCGAAGTCGGCGACCGTCGACTCGCCTACGCCGCTGCGATGGGCTTGGCCGACGGCGCTCGTGTCGAGCTCCCGCTGGCACGCGAAGACCACCGACGGGCCTGGAGTGCGGTGGGGGCAGGTGGCCGATTGGTCCGCATCCGCTACCCGTGGCGCCCCCTGTACGGGATCAACCCGATCTACGCCCTCGTCGGTGGGCTCGTCGCAGCGTTCGTCGGTCTCCGCCTCCGCCGCTTCTTCTCCGACGTCGCCCGAGGTGACGCGTGGGAGTCGCTCTACGACCGCTTTCCCGAGCAGGACTGGTTGATCATCGCCGTCGCGACCACGGTCACGGCGCTGATGTTCATCCCGATCGTGCTGGGAGTCTGGGGTGCCATCGCCGGGGCGGCCGACATGTTCAACACGGTCGAGCGCACCGGCGTGGTGATCCGCGCTCGCCGCCCGGCCGAGGTGACACCGCTTCCCCGCTCACTCGTCAAGCGAGTCGAGGGAGACCGGTACAGCCTCTACGTCGCCGTCGACGACGGATCGTCCGACACGATCACGGCATGGCGTGCGAGCGAGCGGACGGCGATGCCCCAGGGCGTCGACGCCGTGGTGCGGGCGACACCGATCCTCGGCTACATCCGCAGGGCGTCGCCGATCGGCCACATCATCCACGAGTGACGCCTGGCCGTTGCGGCGCGACGCCGCGCCGTCGTGCCGTCGGTAGGCGCCCGCACACGTCTCGGGTCAGGAGGCGAGAGTCGAGCCCGCTGCCACGACGGGGTGAGCGCGGTCGGCGTTGCGGCGGATCGCGCCGATGATCTCCGGCTGACGCGGAACGGGCAGGTCGTGGCCCATGTCGGGGAACATCAAAAGGCGCGAACCCGGAACCGCCCGTGCCGTGGCGATGCCGCCGCTCGGCTTGACGAGCTTGTCGACGAGTCCGTGGACGACCAGCGTGGGTGCGGTGACTCGACCGAGGCCGTCGGTCCGGTCGGGGCTGGCCATGATCGCCGCCATCTGACGTTCGGTCCCGATCGGGCGGAAGCTGCGCTCGATACTGCGTTGAGCGCGAGCGCGGTGGATGTCGGGGTCGAAGTGTGGTCCGCTCCAGAGCAGAAAGCTGTCGACCGAGCGTTGGGCTCCGGTCGCCCGCTCGGGCGGAGGCAGGCGGGCCATCTTCGCCATCACCTTGCCGACGATCCGACCCGACTTCCCGTCACCCGGGTTCGACATGATCGAGGTGAGCGAGCGCACCTTCTGCGGATGGTCGATCGTGAGCTGCTGGGCGATCATTCCGCCCATCGACATGCCCACGACGTGGGCCGACTCGATACCGAGCGCGTCCATCAGCGCAGCAGCGTCGGCGGCCATGTCGATGATCGTGTAGTCCGCCGCAGGTGCTCGCTTCGTGAGCATGGTGATCGCCGTGCGGGCGCGCGTGGGTGGCTCCCAGTCGAACTCGGTGCTCAGACCGATGTCGCGATTGTCGAACATCGTCACCTGGAACCCGGCCTCGACCAGACCGTCGACGAACTCCTCGGGCCAGTCGGTGAGCTGGCCACCGAGACCCATGACGAGCAGAAGCGGTTCACCCGATCCGCGCTGTTCGTACTCGACCGTGATCCCGTTCGCCTGCACCTGAGCCATGCGCAGATCGTACGCCGAGGTCGGTGGTTGTCGACGCGGCCGTCTCAGTTGCGGCGGCCGCGACGGCCGGCGACGGGTTCGACGCGCCAGAATCCCGCCTTCAGGTACTCGCCTTCGTCGAAGGTGACCGGGTGGTCGACATCGTGGCCCGTCCGCCTCATCTCGGTCAGGACCGCACCGTGTTCCTCGGCCGCCTCGGTGACCGTGTCGAAGAAGTCGGTCGTGGTGACCCGGCTCGAACACGATGCCTGCACGAGGATCCCGCCGTCGTCGATCAGGCCCATCGCCAGCTTGGTGAGCTTGGCGTAGGCCGCCCGGGCCTTGCCGACGTCGGCGGCCTTGCGCGCGAACGCCGGCGGGTCGACGACGACCAGGTCGAACTTGCGGTCCGACCGGCTGAGACGACCCATTGCGTCGAACGCGTCCTCGGCCTCGAAGGTGATGTCGCAGTCGGCGATCGCTGGCACGTTCGCGTTGTGGTCGAGGTTGCGACGGGCGACGGCGAGGGTGGGCTCCGACTGGTCGACGGCATGCACCGAGACGGCGCCGCCGGCTGCGGCGTGCACGGTGAAACCGCCGGTCGAGGCGAACACGTCGAGCACGCGCTTGCCGCCGGCCAACTTGCCGACCGCCAGGCGATTTGCCCGCTGATCGAGGAAATGGCCCGTCTTCTGGCCGTGCTGCACGTCGGCTTCGAACGTGAGGTCGCCTTCGCTGAACAGCACCGGGCCCTCGGGCACCTCGCCGACGATCACGTCACCGTCGTCGAGGCCGTATGTCTCGCGCTCGGCGAGGTTGCGGGCGAGGCGCAGGACCACCGTCGTCGAGTCGGTCACGGCCAGCACACCGTCGACGACGGAGCGCAGGTGCGGGAACCAGATCTCGCTGTACAGCTTGATCACCGCGACGTCGTCGTAACAGTCGACGATCAGCGCCGGGAGCCCGTCGTTCTCTCCGTTGACGAGTCGGTATCCGGGGCCGTGGACCGCTCGTCCGCTCCCGACGTGGCGATCGAATATGACGCGCCGGCGAGCCGCAGAGGCGGCGATCCGCTCGGCGAACCATGCTGCATCGATCGTGACCGGGTCACCGACGTGCAGCATCCGGAGCCGGATCGGCGAGTTCGGGTCCCAGAGGCCGAGCGCTGCGAACTTGCGGTTCTTGTCGAAAACGATGCCGACGTCGCCGGGCGCGCCGTCGTCGTGGTTGACCGAATCGATCGACCGGTCGTACACCCACGGGTGGCGCCCACGGATGCGTCGCAGCGCGTCGGGGGTGACCCGGATCGCAAGTCGCCGATCGGGCGTCGGAGGGAGCGCGTCGAGGAGGTCGGCGTTCATGCGTGGCCGACCGTGACGACCAGACCGACCGACGGCGCCACGTTCCCCTGGTGCACGTCAGCCCAGGCGTCGGGTGCACCGAGCGACCCGAGACGCTGCTCGACCGAGAGCCACGCATCGCTCGATCCGACGAACGACTCCATCGCCTCGGCGCACCGGTCGGCGTACTCCTGTCGCCCCCACTCTTCCATCCGCCGAGTCACCTCGGAGGGCGCGAAGAACAGTTGCGGTGCCGGGCCGTCCATCTCGACCTCGGCGGCCGGCGCGTCGTGATGGCTGCGACCGACGGTCATCGAGTGGGCGAGCGAGTCACCGAACAGCGAATGGACGGCGGCGAGGGCGACCGGGTTGCCGGCCATGTCGATCGACACCGCTCCCCCGTCGGTGGAGATCTGGTCGATCTCGTCGTACGTGACGACGCTGTCGTAGAAGCCGAGCGACTCGACGAACTCGCGGTTGCCCGACGACGTGACACCGACGACCACGAGCCCCGGTCGCAGCGAGGCGCGCTGCGCGAAGCCGATCGCCGTCTTCGACGATGCCGACAGCACGACGACTCTCGGGGTTCCGAAGTATGTGTCGCCCGAACCGCCACCGTCGGCGAAGAACTCCTCGGCGAGGAACCCGGTGAGAGCGAGGCCGCGCAACAGGACGTGGCGTTCTTCACCTTCGGCGTCGAACTCGGCGCCGGCTCCGCCCGGGTACATCGGATCGGCCTCGGTGGCCACGTAGGCGCGGTAGACGGGAGCGTGCGCCTGGCGGTGATCGCCGTCGTCACGGAAGCCGTCGCGCGTCGGAGTGGGCGTGAACACGACGTGCGACGACATCGGGTACCAGCCGTAGAACCGGCGACCCACGTCGATCTCGTCGTGGTTCGACTCGACCACGGTCGCCCAGCCCATCGCCGGCACGCGCCCGAACTCGGGATCGGTCGTCGGAAAGAAGTCCCAGTAGCCGAGCATGTCGCCGAAGGCGGCGTAGGTGATGTTGTTCGCCGTCACCGCGAACCGGTCGATGCCGAGACGGATCTGACCGTCGGCGAGTTCGATGTCGGCTTCGGCCACGAGGCGCGTGGTACCGATGTCGGCTCGGGCGACTTCGAGTGTGTTGTGGACGGGAGGCGTCATTCGCCCAGCATGCCCGATTCGGACCGGATCAGGGTCAGCGACTATCAAGCAGCCATGGCCGACTCCACCAGCAACTACCGATCCGCCGACACCGGAGGCCTCCACCTCACCGACCTCTTCGGCCTCGCCGGCAAGACCGCCGTGGTGACAGGCGGTTCGCGCGGCATCGGCTACATGATCGCTGCCGGGCTGGTGAGCAACGGTGTGACGACCTACATCACCGCCCGCAAGGCACAGGCGTGCGACGAGGCGGCCGCCGAACTCGACGCGCTGAGCGACGAGGCGTCGTGCGTGTCGATCCCCGCCGACCTGTCGTCGGCCGAAGGCGTCGACGCGTTCGTCGCGGCGCTCGGTGAACACACCGACCACGTCGACCTACTGGTCAACAACGCCGGAGCAGCCTGGGGCGCCCCGCTCGGGGAGTTCCCCGGCCAGGGCTTCGACAAGGTGATGGACATCAACGTGAAGGCACCGTTCCTCCTGACCCAGGCGCTCCTTCCGGCGCTCGAGAGGAACGCCACCCACGAAGACCCGGGGCGAGTCGTCATGATCGGCTCGATCGACGGCATCCGCGTCCCCATCGGCGACAACTACAGCTACTCGGCGGCCAAGGCCGGCATCCACATGCTGGCTCGCCACCTCGGCGCGCACGTCGTGAGCCGCCACATCACGGTCAACTCGATCGCGCCGGGCCCGTTCGAGTCGAAGATGATGGCCTACATGCTCGACGACGAGGCCAGCGCCGCTGCCGTGACCGCGAGCGTCCCGCGCCGCCGAGTCGGCTCCGCGCAGGACATCGCCGGCACCGTGATCTTCCTTGCGAGTCGAGCGGGTGCGTACACGACCGGCACCGTCATCCCGGTCGACGGCGGCATCTCCACCCTCGCCTGACCCGCCCGAACGCCGGTCCGAGAGCAGGCCGACGCCCTGGTCGACGCCGACGTCCACGCGTAACGTTTGGGGTCTGACCCGGGCCGTTACGTTATTGGCATTCGTTTGACCGCAACGTAACGTTTGGGGTCTGCTTGGTCTCAAGTGGTGGGTGCACCGAATTTGGTTTCGAACACTTCTGATGGTGTCAGGAATTGGTGGCGGGCGCGTGGTCGTTCGTTGAGCTCGCGAGCAACGTGGTCGAGGTGCTGTTGG
>Ga0115029_1000534_pt1 | contig 36652 bp, 29 predicted proteins | sample SidtaG_3_FD_87297 | JGI IMG/M metagenome (GOLD analysis project Ga0115029, IMG submission 87297) | Marine algal microbial communities from Sidmouth, United Kingdom - Sidmouth_Asex1 metaG | ecosystem: Host-associated > Algae > Red algae > Unclassified | place: Sidmouth, United Kingdom | collected... | reverse complement strand
GCTCTGACACGCCGTGCATACGAGCAAGATCAAGATATATGTCTTCCAGATTGCAACAGTTCTCATAGAGATTTTAGAGGCCTTTCGGCCAAAAGTACATGCAACATAGGCGACTATATTTGCAAGATGCGTAAAGTCCTACTTACTGGTCCAATCGTCCTAGCGATTGTAGCCCTACTATTATCATCCAGTGAATCGTACGCTGCGCATATCATAGGCGGAGATATTACTTATATCTGCTCAGGACCTGGTACGACCACGGGTACCATGGATTACGAGTTCAGTATGGTAGTCTATAGGGATTGTAGTCGAGACGGAGAACCCGGTGTTGCTAATTTCTTTGATAATCCAGCATTTATAGGGATTCACAGACAGCTGGCCAATGGTCGATACGTGCACGTACAGACTCAGAATATAAGGGTACAGAACGAAGCTTTTGTAATGCCAGATGATAGCAATCCATGCATCATCTTACCGGCCAATCTCTGTGTGCGGCGGGCGGAATATTCGTGGACCATCCGCAACTTACCCGTCATAGACGAGCAATATATGGTAAGCTATCAGCGCTGCTGCCGCAATAACACTATACAGAATGTTGTAGACCCTGGAAATCAAGGAGCTGCATTTTTTACCATTATTACTCCGCAGTCTCAGGAGGAGTGCAATGCAAGCCCAGTCTTTACTGATTTTCCTCCCACTGTCATCTGTGCCAACTTTCCCTTTACCTATGACCATAGCGCCTTGGATGCGGATGGAGATAGGTTGATCTATACATTCTGTGATATACAGTCAGCTGGTAGTTCTACTGATTTTATATGCGGTACGGTACCAGATCCTGCGCAGTGTCTCCCGCCCTTCACGGATGTCAATTTCAGAGCGCCGCTCTATGACGCTCAATCTCCTATTACTGGTGATCCAAAACTGGAAATAGATAGCACAACGGGCGAGATCACCGGTACGCCCAATCTGGTCGGACAGTTTGTGGTAGGCATATGTGTCGAGGAGTGGAGAGATGGTATCCTGATCGGCACCACTAAGCGTGATTTTCAGTTCAATGTTGCTCTCTGTGAGCCGACCATTGACGCTATTATACAAGGTGAGTCTGCAGGCGACGATCTATTTGTAGTGACGAGCTGCGGCGAGCGATCAGTAAACCTTCGCAATGAAAGTGTCCAAGAAAGATTTATCGTTGATTACTTCTGGCTACTCAACTATCCTGATGGTTCTGTGCGCACCTGGACGACTCCCGATGTCGATGTAGATTTTCCAGGTCCAGGTAGTTACACGGGTATCATGGCCATCAATCGCGGGACGGACTGCGCCGATACAGCTGCGGTGACGGTCGTTGTCACAGAACCTATGACACCAGATTTTGAGATATCAGGCGATAGTTGTGAGGATACGACTTTGAGATTCTTGGATCGGTCTTTCTCGCCAGATAACACTATCCAAATCATTGCATGGGACTTTGGAGATGGTGTGCGTGATACAGGTGACATTGTCATGCACAACTATGATGAACCTGGCCGATATACCATCGAGTTAGAGATTACAGATACCGCTGGATGTCAAGAGCAGATTTTTCAGTCTATAGATTACTTTCCCGTACCTCAGATTCTGTTGGCAAGTGAAGATGTCACAGATGGTTGTCTACCAGTATTGGCCAGTTTCAGGAATCTGAGTGCACCGATCGACGATACATATACGACCACGTGGGTCTTTGGAGATGGTGCGACTGCTGAGGGAGTTGTGGCTCAGCACTTCTACACAGAGCCAGGCAGTTTTACGGTACTGATGATCGTAGAGTCGCCGATAGGCTGCATTGATACACTTATACTTGATCAACCTATTAAGATCTCCGCTCCACCTCTTGTGGACTTCGTACTTAGGTATGATAGTTGTCGAGCTAGTGCCATTCGATTTGACGGAGACATCTTTTTTGATACCGGCACAGGGACAATTGACTGGGACTTTGGAGATGGTGGAGCAACTTCTACTGAGGATGATCCGAGCTATACTTATAGTGAACCTGGTCAGTACTTGGTCACGATAGTTGCTGAAGATTCCAGTGGATGTAGTACTACACTCGAGCGCGAGATCAATTACTTCCCCATACCTGTGCAGATCGAGGCATCTGTGGATACATTCTTTGGCTGCCCACCATTCACAGTCACTTTTGATAATCTCACGGAACCTCTTGGGCCGAGGTATCTCATAGAGTGGGACTTTGGAGATGGAGAGACCGCGATGGGAGACCTTACCAGTCATGTGTATCAAGAAGCTGGAGATTATGACATAAGCTTACGTATCACCAGTCCCATTGGCTGTGTGGATAGCGCTGTGCTCCCTACAGGAATTGAGATAGCTCCTGCACCTGTGGCAGCCTATGATATCACATCGGATCCATGTGATGGGACGGCTCTAGAATTACTAAATCAAAGTACTGCCGATGTACCTATTGTATCTTACGAGTGGAATCTCGGAGATGGTACGAGCAGGTCTACAGAGGATATCTCACATGTGTACCCTGATCCAGGAGTCTATGAGCTGGATCTTATAATCATAGATGAGCGCAACTGTCGTGACACCGTAGGTGAGATCTATCGATGGTTTCCATCTCCTGCGATTAACTCACTGGATCTTAGCTTGACAGAAGGATGCACTCCGCTTCCTGTGCGCTTAGTGAACACCTCTGAGCCCTTAGACTCCACCTACCTCGTCATATGGGATCTTGGCGATGGAACCAGAGATACAGGCATCGTGGTCGATCATATATATACCAGTCCCGGTGTCTATGACATCGGCTTTGAGATTAGCTCACCAGATGGCTGCGAGTCTTCTGCTACATTTCAAAAACAACTCAGAGTGGAGCCACCACCTGTAGCTGCTTTCACGACTAATCCCGAGGAGCCTAATAAGAATGAGCCAGATGTCACATTTATCAATCAAAGTCAAAATGCGAGCGACTTCGAGTGGTATGTGGATAGTTTGTTGATATCCATGGCCGAGGGTGCATTCTTTGCATTTCCTGCAGTCGATACCTTCATGGTGACTCTGGTAGCCAGCAATGAAGTAGGCTGCGTGGATACACTTCTATCTCCCCTGAGGGTAGAGCCAGCGGTAAATATATATATGCCCAATGTCTTTAGCCCCAATGGTGATGGAGTCAATGACATCCTGCTGCCATACCTCAATTGTCCTGTGCTAGATTATGATCTTTCCATTTATGATAGATGGGGCAATCGTGTATACCAGAGTGAAGACATGAGTGCAGGATGGTCAGGAAGTTTCCAAGATGATGTGGCACCGATAGCCGTATACACCTATGTCATCAGTTATAGACTCGAGAGGCAAGGGGATTTACTCCACACTGCCGGCGATGTGACTCTTATCAGATAACCCCCAGTTCTTTACCTACCTTAGTGAAAGCAGTGATAGCCTTATCTAAGTGCTCGCGCGTATGAGCAGCTGAAAGCTGTACTCGGATGCGCGCTTTTCCCTTAGGCACTACTGGATAGTAGAAGCCGATGACATAGATCCCTTCCTTCAGTAATCGAGAAGCGAACTCTTGTGATAGTGGCGCATCGTATAGCATGACTGGTACGATAGGATGCGTACCTGGAATAATATCAAATCCAGCTGCCGTCATTTTCTTTCTGAAGTACGTGGCGTTTTCGTCTAGTGTATCTCGTAGCTCGGTAGACGATTCCAAAATATCAAGCACTCGTAGACTTGCACCGACGATAGATGGGGCTAGTGTATTGCTGAAGAGATAAGGTCGTGACTTTTGACGGAGCATCTCTACTACTTCACTCTTGGCGGCAGTGAAACCACCGCTTGCTCCACCTAGGGCTTTGCCAAATGTTCCTGTGATGATATCCACTCGACCATAGGCGCCACAGTGCTCAGCGCTGCCACGACCAGTCTTGCCAGTGAATCCAGTCGCATGACAGTCATCTACCATGACCAGAGCATCATACTTATCAGCAAGGTCACAGATCTTATCGATCTGTGCTATCACACCGTCCATAGAGAAAACTCCGTCTGTGGCGATGAGTCTACGTCTTGCTCCAGAGGCTTCCTTGAGTTTAGCTTCGAGGTCTTCCATATCATTGCTCAGATATCTGAAGCGCTGCGCTTTGCAGAGTCGTATGCCATCGATGATGGACGCATGATTGAGCTGATCTGAGATGATAGCATCTTCCTTACCGAGCAGAGGCTCAAAGAGACCACCGTTAGCATCAAATGCTGCGGCATAGAGGATAGCATCTTCTGTACCGACAAAAGCCGCAATCTTTTTTTCCAGGGCCTTGTGTATGTCCTGTGTGCCGCAGATAAATCGCACAGATGACAAGCCAAATCCATGACTGTCTATCGTGGCTTTACTCGCTTGCAGGAGCTCTGGGTGTGAACTAAGACCTAGGTAGTTGTTAGCACAAAAGTTGAGGACTTCTCCACCTTCCAAGGTGTCGATCTCGGCCGCTTGAGGGCCCGTAATGGTGCGCTCTTCTTTAAATAGACCAGCGTCACGGATCTCTTGTAATTCTGATTGAAGCTGTGCGTAAAGTTTCTTAGACATTCTTGGCTAATATTATGATAGGTGATGGATCATGGTACTTACCATAGCCTCTAGATCGTACTTGGCTTTCCATTTCCACTGTGATCTCGCTAGAGAATCATCTATAGACATGGGCCACGTCTTAGCTATGTCTTCTCGACCATCGGGTGCATAAGTAATCTTGAAGTCAGGTAGGTGTTTCTGAATCTCAGAAGCAAGTTCGGCAGGTGTGAAATCAAGACCTGAGAGATTGTATCCATAGTGTAGCTTGACAGCATCTCGTGGAGCCGACATGAGCTCCATTGTAGCTCTGATAGCATCGTCCATAAAGATCATAGGCAGACGGATATCTGGTCCTAGATAGCACTCATAGCTACCCTCGTTGATAGCTTCATGGAAGATCTCCACGGCATAGTCAGTCGTGCCACCACCTGGCATGCTTTGATGCCCTATGATTCCAGGATACCGGATTGATCTGATGTCGAGCCCATGCTGATCATAGTAATATTGATTCCAGTACTCACCACTGGCCTTGCTCATGCCATAGACTGTAGAGGGCAGTAGAGGCACATCCTGAGATGTATTTTCTCTCGGCGTAGTAGGTCCGAAGACGGCGATGGTACTTGGAAAAAAGATCTTTTGTATACCTAGTTCTATAGATAACTCCAGGAGATTAAGGTAGCTCGTAAAATTGACATTCCATGTCACGCGAGGATTGCGCTCGCCATTAGCCGAGAGGATCGCCGCTAGATGATAGATCTCCTTGATGTCGTATGTTTCTATTAATTCTCGGATGCTATCAGTATCGATGACATTGAGAAACTCAAAGTGGCCCAGTTCGACCTCAGGCGTGCTTATATCTGTGTGAATGACATTGTCTATTCCGTGCTTATCTCTCAGTGCAGCACTGAGTACGGAGCCCACTTGGCCATTAGCTCCTGTAACGAGGACCCTATGATTATCTTCTCTCGCTATCATTCTTTGCCGTTCTCTGAATTTTTAATGTGCTCAAAGGTCATCATACTGAGGTAATTCTGAAAGAAATTTTGGAGCTTGTATGCCGCCTGGCATGAGACAGCAGATCGCCTGCTTTCCATTAGCTAAGAGGATGTACTGTGACTGCACAGCCTGCTGATATAGCCCAGCTTGATCCATGACCTGCTGATCGAGCTGGATCTCAGGAGCTTTGCACTCGATAAGTACCTGTGGGTGACCGTTGCCATCATAGAATACGATATCCCATCGTCGCGTACTACCCATAGTGATCAGCTGCCTCTCAACCGAGATTCTACTAGAAGGCCAGCACATCTCAGTGATAAGATAGTGAAGCAGTGCTTGTCGTACGTACTCCTCAGGAGTAGCTACAAGCCACTTCTTCCTGATCATGGCCCATATGACCGTGCGTCCAGATCTCTTGGATGTACGGAGTTGACTGGCGAGATGTAAGAGGTCTAGGTCTATCGTCACGTCAGAGCTTACTTGCCCTCAGTCATTCCACCACTTACTTTCTCACCGTCTTTGTAGACGTACTCAAGCGTCTTCTTACCATCTTCATTGTAATAGATGAATTTCCCGTGCTGTACACCAGCCTTGTACTCTACCTCTTGCTGTAGCTTACCTCTGTGTCGACCATCGTAGTAGGTCTTAGCTAGACCATCGAGTTTACCATCCACATAGTTCATCTCTGCAGCAGCTTTGCCATAGTCATACTTAGCAAGCACTCCGTGAAGCTGACCGTTGCGTAGACCTTGCTTTTCTTCCACTTGCCCGCGGCTATCTATGAAGACTGTAGGACCATTGGGGATACCACTGACATAGCTCACGATGCTACGAGGTATATGCGTCCCAGGATGATACTCGATCCACACTCCTTCTCGCTTACCGTCGCGTAGTAGGCCTTCTGCTACACTGTAGCCTAGATTATCGAGTTGAAACACATGCTTGGCGTCCGAGCCTGGGACATCATCCTGTGTATAGCCTGAGAGATCTATCCCTTCTGCTGATGCTGGGGAAGAAGATGGCTCACCGCAAGAGATGAGCAGGACGAGTAGGAGTAAGCTGAGTAAGCGCATAGGTCTATGTATGTGATGAGAAATATGATTGCGAAATTAGAAATGCTGTAGCAAACCGATGCTATCTATCCTCAGCTTCCCTCCTACATTTGCATTATAATTATTGATCATATGACTAATCGTGCCATCTCTAGACTCTTCAGAGAACTATCCATGCTCATGGAATATCATGGTGAAAATGCTTTTAAGATCAGGTCTTATCAGAATGCCTACAATAATTTCCGTCGACTCGATCAGCCGATCAGTGAGATGGACGCAGAGGCTCGCGCTCAGCTAGCCGGGGTTGGCAAGGCCATTGCCGAGAAGCTGGATGACATCCTTGAGCGAGGCACATTCGATGCTTTAGAGCGCTTTCGCGCAAATACACCAGCGGGAATACGTGAAATGCTTCAGATCCGCGGTATAGGTCCCAAGAAACTTAAGACACTGATAGAGAGCTTAGACATTTCTACACCAGGAGAATTACTCTATGCCTGTCAAGAAAATCGCCTGATCGACATCAAGGGATTTGGCGCTAAGACACAGGCCAATATCCTTAAAGCCCTGTCATATCACCAAGAATCAAGAGGTAAGATGCTCTACAGAGATGCTTTGGTCATAGATGCGATTGTCAGACAGAGATGGCGTGCACATTTGGACGAAAGTCCCCACAGATCATCTGCACACATACCTCTCATAGCTATCACTGATCTGGGCCGAAAGCGTCAGATCGTGGAAGAGATACGCTACATGACAAGTGCTGACGCAAGCGATCTAGCTGATGATCTCTGGGTACTACTGAGTGCAGATGATGAAACGGTGCATTATAAATATGATGAGCGGATCGATGTGATCATCGATATGGTGCCTGGTGACGAACTGGTCCAGGCTGCATTTACCCAGAGGTGTGATAGTGATCTAGCTGAAGTCATATGGGCTGCTATCGATTCAGCTCAGCCAGAGGACGAGGAAGAGATCTTTGCACTGGCTGATATCGCATATATCCCTGCCGAGTGCAGAGAATATCCTGATGTAGAGACATATAGTAACATAGAGAATCTCGTAGAGCGGGATGACATCCAAGGAGTAGTGCACAATCATAGTATCTGGAGTGATGGATCAGCCACCATCAAGCAGATGGCCGAGCGCTGTATAGCAGAAGGGCATAGCTACTTCGGTATATCAGATCATAGCCAATCGGCCTTCTATGCAGGTGGACTCAAGCCTGATCAGGTCTACGCCCAGTGGGAAGAGATCGATCAGCTCAACGTGGAGCTGGCTAGTCGAGACTTTCGTGTGCTCAAGGGCATAGAGTCGGACATACTAGCTGATGGGTCACTTGACTATGAGGAGAGCATACTTGCTGGATTTGACTTTGTAGTCGCCTCTGTGCATAGTGGTCTGCAGATGGATGAGAAGAAGGCAACACGGAGGTTGATCACTGCCATCGAAAACCCTTACACCTCTATACTTGGACACCCTACAGGCAGATTACTGCTTGCTCGACCAGCTTATCCTATCGACTATGCCAAGGTCATCGATGCCTGTGCAGATAATGGGGTGCATCTCGAGCTCAATGCGAATCCGCTACGTCTAGATATTGACTGGAGCTGGATCGGCTATGCTATGGAGCGCGGAGTCCTGATATCCATCAACCCTGACGCTCATAGCCCTGATGGTCTCTTGGATCTGGATCACGGACTGATTGCCGCGCGTAAAGGACTGCTTACGACTGATCTCTGTCTCAATGCTATGAGTGCAGAGGAGCTGCTCAGAGCGTGCTCTAAGTGATCTACGAGGTGAATAATCGTCGTGGAGACGCCAAGCTGATAGTGCTAACTGGACATTAGTCTTTGTTAACACTAGATACTGATCCTTTTGGCTCTACGCATGGTTAGCCTTGTATATTTGTATCTGTAAATCATTCATACAAGAAACATAATTACGCATGAAAACTAATTGGATCCTATCTCTCGCAGTTCTCTGCCTCGTAGCACTTACTAGCTGCAACAATGACACAACTGCTGATGACGCTACTGCCTCAACTACAGCGCAGGTGTCACCGACTACTACTCCTACACCATCATCTACACCTGCTTCTAAGCCAGCTGCTACGCAGACTGCTGCAGTGCCTACTGGTCCTACGACCACTATGGACTTTGAAGAGATGTCATTTGACTTTGGTGAGATTGATGAAGGTGAGCGCGTACAGCATACGTATGCTTTTAAAAATACAGGTAAAGAGCCACTAGTCATCTCTAACGCTAAAGGAACTTGCGGATGTACTGTACCTCAATGGCCTAAAGATCCAATCGCTCCAGGTGAAGAAGGTGAGATCCTCGTAGAATTTAATTCTAAGGGTAAATCAGGCCCTCAAACTAAGCGTGTGATCCTTACTGCCAACACTAATCCACAGACAACTAATCTAGAGATTAAGGGTAAAGTAAATAAGAAAGATCAGCCTGCAGCTAGCAATGGCTAGTCTGGAAACACTCTTATAAGACTTATAGAAAGGGTCTCGACACTGTCGAGGCTTTTTTTTTTTGTGTCAGGACAAGAGATCAACTAATAGAGCGTCTAGCGCCTTGGATCTATGTGATATAAGATTTTTCTCAGCACTGCTCATACAAGCAAAGCTCTGCACACATCCCAGTGGCTGAAATACGGGATCATAGCCAAATCCATCCTTTCCTTCAGGCTTATATAGAATAGTGCCATGGCAATCACCCTCAAAGTAGCTAGGGCCATCTTCACCGAGCAAGCAGATGCAAGAGTGGAAGTGGGCCGATCGATCTGTGATGTCAGCCATCTGATGGAGAAGTTTAGTAATGTTAGCTCTGGAGTCGCCATGAATTCCTGCATAGCGTGCTGAGTGAATTCCAGGTAGTCCGTCGAGAGCTGGCACTACGAGTCCACTATCTTCCGCCAAGCATTCGATTCCGGTATAGCTATGTAGAGCAGCTGCTTTGATCAGAGCATTAGCTCGGAAGGTCTCACCATCTTCGATGATGTCTGGTAGCTCAGGATATGCATCTAGTCCGACTATCTCTATGCCGATAGGGACCATGGCTCGGAGTTCTGCCAGCTTGTGTTGATTAGCTGTAGCAAAGAGGAGTTTGCGGCTTGGTCCTGGGTCAGTCATTCATCATGGACTTAAGAGCCATCCAAAGTTGCTTCTTGGCAGCAGGATCATCTTTGAGAGATGTCAAGGATGGTGATTGGATGATAATCATATTGCCTAACTCAGTAGGGTGGTAGTGCCTCGCTGATATCTGAAGGCCCATCCTAGAAGGTGCGATATCGCAGAGAAGTAGAGTAAAGTGATGTGCTAGTGATGATCGGTGGAGACGGTACTCACTGCCCGCTGTGATGGACTCTACGGCGTACTGTGCGGAGTCTTTTCCATAGGCTAACATGATCTTCTCAAGAAATTGTAAATTTGCAGTCTCGTTGTCGCCCTCGTTGATGCACACAAGCACAGCTTTAGCATTCTCTATATCAGTAGTCTTGGGCAGTAGATAATATTCCATCTATGATCCTGTCTGTGGATGACGCGAAGCTACATTAATTGACCTAGTTTCTTAAAAAACCGCCTGCCTATGTCTGACATTAAGATCACACGCACGACCAGTTCTCATCGATCGGAGGTCGACTTTGAAAATATCCCGTTTGGAAAGATATTCACTGATCACATGTTTGTGGCAACGTACGATGGTGATAAGTGGACTGATATGGAGATCATACCATTTGGCAATTTGACATTGCATCCGGCTATGCTGGCGATACACTATGGTCAGAGCATATTTGAAGGGATGAAGGCAGGAATAAGCAGGGATGGCGATCCCATACTATTTCGACCTGAGATGCACGCCCGTCGACTCAATAACTCTGCGCGCAGACTCTGCATGCCTGAGTTCCCAGAAGACATGTTTATCGCAGCCCTAGAAGGACTACTGCGCCTTGATCACCAGTGGATACCGACTAAGAAAGGTAGCTCTCTCTATATCAGACCCTTCATGTTTGCCACCGATGAGTTCATAGGTGTAAGACCAAGTGATACCTACAAGATGATCATTTTCACGCAGCCTGTAGGTCCCTACTATCGTGAGCCAGTGAAACTGCTGGCAGAGAAGAAATACATCAGAGCGGCCATGGGTGGTACAGGTGAAGCTAAAGCGGCAGGAAACTATGCTGGAAGCTTGCTTCCAGCTAAGCTAGCCAAGGAGCAGGGCTATGATCAAGTCTTATGGTTAGACGCTCGCGAGTTCAAGTACATTCAGGAAGTCGGGACTATGAATATTTTCTTTGTAATAGACGATGTCGTGGTCACGCCGGCTACCACTGGTACCATACTTAAAGGCATCACACGAGATACATTCATACAAGTACTCCGGGACGAAGGCTATAAAGTGGAAGAGAGACTGCTCACGATAGATGAAGTGGAAGAAGCCCATCGAGATGGTAAGCTGTCAGAAGTGTTTGGTGCAGGTACTGCTGCTGTAGTAGCTAAGGTTTCTGAGATCAAGCACATGGACAATGTCATGAAGATTGATACGGAAGCCTTTAAGGTTGCACCTCTACTATTTGATAGGATAGACGCCCTGAGAAACGGTGTGGCTGATGACATTCATGGATGGAGACATCCTGTACCAGTCGGAGCTGAAGTCTAGAATAACTATGCTTGTGCCTTGGGTGTATTGAAATTCATAGGTGGTAAGCCAGCATCGCTAGGGCCAGTCACTTTACCATGCTGCGCTTCATACTTGACCAGATTGTCATTAAGTGCCTTGAGTAGTCGCTTTGCATGCAGCGGTGTGAGCACAATTCTCGATTTCACCTTAGCCTTTGGTAAATTAGGCATCATACGTATAAAGTCTATCACAAACTCTGTCTGTGAATGAGATATGATGGCTAGGTTTGAGTAAACGCCCTCAGAGATGTCCTCTGGGAGTTCTATATTGATTTGGTTCTGTTGCTTTTCTTTGGATTCTGCCATGTCGTGATTATAGAGTTTTTATAGGACTACAAAGATACAAGCTATGCCACGTGATCGACATCAAGATGCGTACGATGCCAATAGGATCTTATGGGATCGACGCACAGCGATCCATCTTGAGAGTAAGTTTTATGATGTGAAAGGTTTCGTGAAGTCACGAGATTCCCTCAAGTCGCTAGAGCGCAAAGCCCTTGGAGATCTTCAAGGCAAGAAGGTACTGCATCTGCAGTGTCACTTTGGTCAAGATACCATAAGCATGGCAGCCCTGGGCGCTGAGGCCATCGGTATTGATCTCAGCGACGCAGCCATCTCGGCCGCCAAAGAATTAGCAGAAAAATGTGAGGTCTCGGCTCAGTTTTATGCGAGCAATGTGTACGACATCGATGCATTGGATCTTGGAGAATTTGATATTGTGTTTACCAGCTATGGTACGATATGCTGGCTTCCTGATCTATCGGAGTGGGCGGCCATCATCCGCAGGCATCTGCGAGCTGGCGGCAGATTTGTGATGATAGACTTTCATCCTGTGTTGCAGATGATCGACTGGGAGAGTGGTGATGTCTGTTTCCCGTACTTCCCGCACGGAGATGCCATCATAGAAGAAAATGAACAGAGCTACGTAGATGACATGGAAATGATCGATTTGCCTTCCTATTTTTGGCAACATTCTACATCTGAGTTGCTGCAGAGCCTTATCGATCATGAGCTAGTGCTTGTGCGATTTGCTGAGTATGATCGCTCACCCTACGATTGCTTTCCCCATATGGAAGCTCAGGAAGATGGTCAGTACAAGTACAGCAAAACGAAGGTCGATTTACCACATCTATTTGAAGTACAGTGTATTACACGTTAAATAATTTTTTAATGTGTTTGCTTATTATGAGTTACTTTTGTGATGTAATCAATAGCGAGGAGTAGGAGAATTTTCACGGATGATCCACATGCTCTATTTTCTTGAACCCATCCAAAAGCAGTTTATGATCACACGTTTACCTCATGCCAAGTCTTCCTTTCTATCCCTTTGGACAAAGGAGACTTTTCTCGCTCTATTTTTAGCTATCACAGGAGTAGTAGGCTTTTTGTATTCTGTCCAGATGGGTATGTGATAGCTTTATAGAAGGTCGCCATTTGGTGCGATGTGCTCTAGGAGACACGCACATTTGGATGACAATCCTTACATTCGTAGTATGCTCTATCTCAAGGATATCGTAGAAAAACGCGCTTTTGGTGTTTGTAGCTACCTAGCGCAGCGCATGGGCCTCAGGTCTAGTCGAGTGCGTATGTACTTCATCTATACAAGTTTTATTACCCTGGGCAGCCCTGTGATTATCTACTTAGTGATGGCCTTTTGGCTTAATATTAAGAGCTATCTGCGTGGTGGCAATAACTGGATTCTCGACTAGACGCGCTCTGACCTCTATCCGATGTACGGCACATAAGGTCTGACACAAAGTGGAAAGACTACGCATTCCATCTTAATCAATTTGCTCATCGAGCACAGCCATGCTTCTTCATATGGAGATCGATCAAGCCCGTTCATTTTCACCCAATTCGTGCATTAGGATTTTAGTACATGTTTCTCAGCGATGTAACTGACGCTCAGTCAGGACTATAGGCGATATATCATGAGAAACGTTGGCGTAAGTTTTTGTTACGGGAAAATCTCGTCCATTTGTCTTGAAGTTAGTGGAGTGATATGACCATTGTGCTTTGCTTCTACTGCGAGCCACATCTGCTTCAAGATCAGGCACCTACCGGAGGTAGGCAAGCCTACCAGAGGCAGGTAGGCTTATCCAGCTCGACTTACGAAGTGAAGACGAGCCTACTTGACTTACGTAGTGAAGACCAACCTTCAGAGCCGTTCATCGAGCGGCTGGCCATCGAGCGGCAGCCGAGATGAGCCGAGATGCACATAGCTCGCTATGCCTCGTCAGAGAAGCACCTCATCTTATTGCACCTGCGGCTCTCGCTACGAAGCCTAAAGCACGAATTGGGTTTCACAAGACCCTCATTGGCTGGTTGATCAATAATTCGTCACCGCACGACCATGGTTACCTGTAGTCCATACTCTCACCTATAGAAAATAGAGAAGGAGCCGAAGGGTATTACCCTAGGGATCGGCTCCTTTCTATAATGACAATCGGATCTGAAGATCAGCGTAGATTGCCAAGGCTGCTTCCTAAACCTTAAGCGACAGAGATTGATGGACGGTCTCCATAGCTATTGTATTTCTTCATAGATGCGTAACCTATGCTTCTGTGTTCTTTCAACTTGGTACACGACTTATCGAGAAGACCAGAGGTCTTGAAGATCGATGGTATGATATGAACTTGAATGTTCTCTTCGCTAAGCTCTTTCCTATTGAGTCCCAGGATTTCTTGACAGAGCGCATAGGTCAGTAGGGTATGGGCAGATAGGTAATGTCGATATGGCTGTTGCATTAGCTTCTTGCCTTTATCTGCTCTTACTTTTTGACCACTTACATGCCGGGATAAGCAATCTAGTTGTGTTGGAGTGAGCAAAGCTGTGCCGCAGTCTGGAGCCGCAATGACGAGATGATAGACTTGATCTGTCGTACGCTTGCGTCGTATTTGCTTTATGACAGATTCTATTAAGCCTACAGGCTCGTCTATCTGTACTCCTTGTACTTTCATTTTGCGAGAAGCAAAGCCATTATGCATTTCAAGTTGGCCATGATAGAGCGGAGACCTCGTAGCTGTAAGTATGGCATCGATGACATCCACTGAATTGTCAAAGTGATCAGGTCTCAACTGGCGGTTCATCTTACGACTTGCATCATAAAAGTTGAGCAGCAAATCTGACTGTTCGAAGTCACTTTTTCGTAAGTATTTGCAGAAGTAGTTGAGTAGGAGTGTGGTCATTTCACATTGGCTCTCTGGTCTATCAGCCTGGCTCTGTCCATATAGCTTATCCAAAATTGATGAACTTGGAATGATCCAGTCGAGCAGGTTTCCGAGAGCTTCTTGAGAGTGAGTGTCGTGTGTGCCACACCATAGATCACCCAGCAGTGTGAGCTTGTCTGCCGCGGCAAATGCAGCGTTGAGAGCACCTGTACCTGTACCTGCGGTTATGTCAATACGACTGCAGTTGATGGTGCTGTCGTTCCAGCGTAATCCGTAGCGGGTGAGGTATTCTAGCAAGCCCACCTGGTAGGCTCCCGTATAGCCTGCACTGGGTAGTATGACCGCTACACGGTGGTCGTTGCTCTGCTGATCATTGGTCATAGACGTAGGTTGTCTCATGCACACGGAATATTTCCTTAGCGTGATGGGACAAATATCTAGCAGATATATGTCAGAAAACTCACCTTTTTCACTTATGTTTGGAGCATAAAAGTGGCCTTTAGATAGATGTAATTTTACCTATCTTACTCTATTGCAAGTAGTTGAGTGCTTCTAAATCTTAGAAACCGTCATGGTCGTCCTCTATGATTAGTGACTGCTCCCATAGAAGTTGTTGGGAGGCTTCAGCATCATGGTATTCAGCTGGTGAAGAGATGATTCCGAGGTTGAGCAATAATGCGATAAGTAGTGAAATCACGGTAGTAAGTTTTGAGTATGTTGATTGATTCGTACGAAGATAATTAATTATTTCATATATGTGGACAGATATAGTGTCGGAGCTGTGGGAAATTAAGCAAGCTAATTCCAGCGAGCAAGCACAATCGTCGTGGATGTCGGACTTGCCGCTGGATTTACGACATTATTTGGACAATCTAGAGGAGGACGTGCCTATCAGTCCAGGCAGATTGGTCATGCTCCGAGACTACCTTTTTGTCAGTCTCTTTGATGGCGTCTATCGCGGCAAGACTTCTGATCTTAGAGACAAGTACTATCGTATGCTTGTCGATCTGACAATTGCTAAAAGCATGTCAAGATTATTGAGGAAGCATCTGGTTTCAGGGATGCTCCGGAAAATTTGTCGTTTTGGGCAGAAATATGGTTTTGCAGACTTAACTGGTGAGAGCGCAGAACTGCTCGCCATACATTATGCGAATGATCCAAAACACTTTAAACTTTCTAAAGAATACTTAGATATCGCCGAAGATGCTAATGATGTTGTACGCCGCGCCATTAGGGCAAAGTGGGCATTTGTTCAACTGAAACGTCGATATATTCAAGGTGGACATGAAGCCATGCTAAGTCCGGATTTACTGCGTCTCTCAGAAGAATGCTGGAACGAGGTAAAGCCATTTCTTTGGATAACTCCATCCTATCGATTTCATGTTGACGCTTTACTCACTGGCTACCTATATCATGAACTTAGGGGCGATCTATTGGAAGCTATCAATATAGCAAATCAGGGCGTGGCTCACTTTCATGTTCAAGGTTGGAACTACCCACAAGTGATTTATAATTTCTATATGAACATGGCACAAGCTGGACTTAAGCTTGGACGCGATGACCAAGTCATGAAATGGATCCACATCGTGAAGGAAGAGCTCTCGATTAATTCTTCTAAGTGGTACAGTGTCATCTACATTGAGATTTTGATTCTGCTCAAGCAGAAAAAATATCAGAATGCATTTGAGTTGTTTTACAGCAACTATCAGCGCACTTTCTATAAGCGAATTTCTCAGTTGCATTTGCGCCGATGGAGTCTTATGCGCCTCTATCTAGACTATCTCATCGATGTAGGCGTGGTCCAAGCTGAGTCTCGCATGCAGCGCCGAAACTTTAAGGCAGACTATAGTGACATACCCGACTTCAGTAAGGAGAAGCAATCCAGAAATGTGGCGGTTATAGTCATCCAGCTGCTTCACCACATACGCAGACGTGAATATGACTTACTGGCAATACGCTTTACAGCTCTCAAGCGCTACAGTACCAAGTATCTGCGCAAGGACGGTAACTATCGCAGCGGCTGTTTCATCAAGATGTTGCTTGAGATACCTAAGCAAGGCTTTCATCAAGAGGCCATACGCCGTCACGCCGCCAAGTACATACGCCGCTTAGAAGCTCAATCTCATCGTGTCAGTATGAGTAGTCAGGAACTTGAGATCATTCCATACCCAGATCTATGGGAAATAGCGCTGTCAAGCATAAAGAAACGCCCGCAGCGAGCATCCAAGACCTTGCGCGAACTGAGGGAAATCTGACACCTGCGTAGTGCACATTTCTAGTGAGAAGAAGTGAATCATCAGAGAGCTGTGACAGCGTCGTCTGACAGTTTGTCCATGGCCCTTTCGGGCAAATGCCAACTATGTCCAACATCTACCAGCGAGTCTGCTATAATGTCAGACATCCTAGCTTGGCACAATCAATGATCATAGAAGAAACGTAACACATATTTCAAAAATCTCAATTCATAAAAACTTAGGTAAAATGCTCAAACCAATCAACGACAGAGTGGTCATCAAGCCCGCTCAAGCCGATGAAAAAACAAGTGGAGGAATCATCATTCCTGACACCGCTAAAGAGAAGCCACAGCGTGGTGAAGTCATAGCAGTAGGACCAGGAAAAGATGGCAATCTCATGACTGTCAATAAGGGTGATACAGTACTCTATGGCAAGTACAGCGGCCAGGAGCTTAGCTATGAGGGCGACGACCTGCTCATCATGCGAGAAGACGACATCTTGGTCATCCTAGACTAGGAGTGATCTCGGATCATTGATCCAATTCAAATTCTTACTAAAAATTCTAAAACGCAATAGCAATGTCTAAAGAAATAACGTTTAATTCAGACGCAAGAGCTAAGCTCAAGTCTGGTATCGACAAGTTGGCTGATGCTGTCAAGGTGACACTCGGCCCAAAAGGTAGAAATGTAGTTCTGCAAAAGAGCTTTGGCTCACCAGCCATCACTAAAGATGGTGTAACTGTAGCCAAAGATATCGAACTCGAGGATCCTGTAGAAAACATGGGCGCTCAGATGCTCAAGGAAGTAGCAAGTAAGACAGCCGATCTCGCAGGAGATGGTACGACTACTGCTACAGTCCTCGCACAAGCTATGGTAGCTGCAGGTATGAAGAATGTAACTGCCGGAGCCAATCCAATGGATCTTAAGAGAGGAATCGACAAAGCCGTAAAGGCAGTGATTGAAGATCTTAAGAAGCAAACAGAGGTAGTAGGTGACGACTTTGAGAAAGTCAAGCAAGTCGGTTCTATCTCAGCTAACAATGACAACGAGATAGGCGGGCTCATAGCTGACGCTATGAAGCGCGTGACGAAAGATGGTGTCATCACAGTAGAAGAAGCCAAAGGAACGGATACGTATGTCGATGAAGTGATCGGTATGCAGTTTGACAGAGGTTATCTGTCTCCGTACTTCGTGACCAATGCAGAAGACATGACTACCGAGTATGAGAATCCACTCATCCTCATCCATGACAAGAAGGTCAGTAATATGCAGGACATCGTGCCTGTACTCGAGAAAGCTGTTCAAGCCGGAAGACCTCTACTCATTATTGCCGAAGATATCGAGAGCCAAGCTCTGGGAGTTCTTGTGGTAAATCGATTGAGAGCACAACTAAAGATCTGTGCTGTAAAAGCTCCTGGATTTGGTGATAGAAGAAAAGCAATGCTTGAGGATATCGCAATCCTTACAGGCGGAACAGTCATCTCTGAAGAGAAAGGCTATAAACTCGACAGTGCAGAACTTGATCATCTAGGTACAGCTGAGAAGATTGTCATCGACAAAGACACTACGACAATTGTCAATGGTGCAGGTGATGGTGAGATGATCAAAACTCGAATTGGCCAGATCAAGCAACAGATAGAGAATACGACCTCTGACTACGATCGTGAGAAGCTCCAAGAGCGTCTAGCGAAACTAGCAGGTGGAGTAGCTGTACTCTATGTAGGAGCAGCTACAGAAGTGGAGATGAAAGAAAAGAAAGATCGAGTAGATGATGCGCTACACGCTACACGTGCCGCAGTAGAAGAAGGTATCGTAGCTGGTGGAGGAGTAGCACTTGTGAGAGCTATAGCATCACTTGACAAAGTTGACGGAGCCAATGAAGACGAGAACATAGGAATCAACATCGTGCGCAAAGCTCTGGAGCAGCCGCTACGTGTGATCTCTGAGAATGCTGGAGTGGAAGGAAGTGTCGTTCTACAAGAAGTGAAGAATTCCAAAGGATCGCATGGTTACAACGCAAGGACTAATGTCTACGAAGACCTTAAGAAAGCAGGAGTAATCGATCCTACCAAGGTGACGAGAATTGCTGTAGAAAATGCAGGATCTATTGCGGGTATGATACTCACTACGGAGTGTGTGATTAATGACAAGCCAGAGCCAGCAGGTGGAGGCCATGATCATATGCACCCAGGTGGTGGCATGCCAGGCATGATGTAGGAATCTTCCGTAAGGACTTACAATTCCGAGGAAGACAAAGAAGCTTCGACACATCTGTGTCGGAGCTTTTTTTATACATCTAATTTCATCTGAGGTGCATGATATCCAATTGAGCCAAAAAACTATTTATCAACAATTGCAAAATGCAACTGATACTAAAATTACCCTGTGATTTCTGCAGAAAAGACGGCTGGATATAAAAGAATCTAAGCCCCAGGTATCAACCAATTTACCCAGAAGAAGATCATCAGACCTATCCATAGTCGATCTAGAAATATCCAGTAGATACTGAGTAACTTGAGATGTCTACGCGGATCAGGATCTGCAAAAAATACCATAGATTCGAGCTCGCCAGAGAGACGTCGCTTTGACTTGAGATAGTAGATGATAAGGAAGGGTAGGCCTAGCAATACATGACCTAGATGCACTGCACTGATTACATAGATGTAGGAGGCTAGCGTACTATACGTCACAGGGATACCTGTGGTGATCAACTCGATCCAGCCAGCACATTGCATTACTAAGAATATCAAAGAGGTGATTAAGGTCCAGCGGAGCATTTTGACGAAAGTCTCTGGATCATCCTCCTCATAGGCAATCTTTACTTTCTTGAGCAAGTAGCTGCTATACCAGAGAACCACGGTACTAGGAAAAAATAGCCAAGGTAACTTGATCGCTGGCGCACCTTGATCAAATCTTGTATAAGCGTAAGCCAACGCAAATCCTAGAAAGAGCGTAGTCACTCCTGCCAAGATCAGATAGATCATGATCATCTGTGGATGTACAAATGGCTCTCTATCATTCTGGGACTTCCTTTCCGACATATCTCACGATTAGATACAGCGCACCTACGCCGCTGAAGATCAATAGTATACATACTAGCCAGCTGCCACCAAGGGCGGTTGCTAAGGTGCCTAATATGATGCTCACTAGTCCAACAGTAAGTGCATAGGGAAGTTGTGTCTTGACGTGGTCAAGGTGATTGCAATCACTAGCAAGAGAACTGAGTATCGTCGTATCCGATATAGGACTACAATGATCGCCCAAGACTGATGCTGCTAATACAGTAGATATGACATGAAGCAATATCGGCATAGACGCTGCAGCATCATATCCTGCCGCTTCGCAGATCGCCCATGATGCTGGAATAGCTATGGGGTACAAAATAGCCATCGTACTCCAACTACTGCCTGTAGAAAAAGAGATAAAGGCCGCAAGCACAAAGATCACAGCAGGTAAAGCGATAGGATGCAGAGCCTGAGAAGCCAGCGCCGCAAGGTAATCAGCCGTGTGAAGCTCCTCTGTGGTGATAGCAAGTGTCCATGCTAGTGTCAGTATGATGATCGCTGGAAGCATGGTCTTAAAGCCTGTCGTCATGTGATGCACCACGTCCTTGAGACTCATGATCTTACCAGCTATACTCATGATTGCTGCTACGATAAGTCCTGATAGACTAGACCAAAGAAGAGCCTGATAAGAATCAGAATTCCCGATCAGAGTACCAAGCTTCTTTAAGAATGAGCCGCCAGTGTCAAGTCCAACCCATATCTCACTGATACTCATCGTAGCAGGTCCACTATTTTGGAATCCTGTAAAGATCAGTCCGAGTATGGTGACGAGCACTACTGTCAGTACGGGAAAGACTGCGTACCTAGCCCTCAAGGGTGCGCCTGCCACGGGACTGAGGTCTTCCATGTCACCCTCATCATCTTGCACTTGCTGATCACTCTTGACCTGGCCTTTGGTTCGAGAGCGGAGCTCCGCTCGATGCATGGGGCCGTAATCTCTGCGCATCCAGATCAGTAATAAGATAAAGATCAAAGCCAGAATCGGATAAAAACTGAATCGCAGGCTATTAATGAATATCGCATAGGTCGTCATACCTATATCTGCATCGATACTGCTCACACCGTCCTTTATATATGTCAGCTCTGCTCCTATCCAAGTCGTGACAAACGCGATGGACGCCACAGGAGCGGCTGTACTATCTACTATGTAGGCGAGCTTTTCACGACTGATGCGGTACTTGTCTGTCACGGCACGCATCGTATTTCCTACTATCAGGGTATTGGCATAATCATCAAAGAAGATAGAAATACCTAGCAGCCAGGTGATGAACTGAGTGCTCTTGGCAGATCGAGCATACTTACTTAGGCGCAATACTACGCCTGCCATGCCACCATTTTTGGAGATGATGGCTACCATACCTCCTATAAGCAGTGAAAATACAATCACCGATAGATGCCCACTATCATTGAGTGAGCGGATGATATAGTCACCAATCACATCAAAGAATGAACTGACAAAAGTGCCAGGCTCGCGCAGGCTGACGCCCGTCATGATCATGGCTCCAGACCACACGCCCATAAACAGGGAGAAGACCACTTCCTTGAGCAAGAGTGCCAGACCTATGGCGATGAGCGGAGGTAAGAGACTTTTCCACAGAGGAATTGTGCTTGTACGTATAGTGTCGTCTCGCTTGATGCTGTAGCGCACGAGAGTCTTATGATCGCCATAGTGTATCAGGTGTAAGGCACTATCATCAGGAGCCACTGGCCAAGCTGCTCGTCCGCTCTGCCAACTCAGTGGATAGCTTTCACCACTGATGATGATGGACTCTAGCTCTTTCTCAGCGCTGAGGTACAGAGACGTGCCGTCGGCTTCTAGGCTTACCACGGATGCCAAGGCAGAAGTTGAGCTTCCTATAAGGACAAAGAGACCGAGGAGTAAAAAACGCTGAAGCATGGGGCTGACTTTGATTTTCACGGCAAGTTAAGACATAATCAGGATCTACATTGACGCAAGTAACTCTATTCAGACATAGCCCTGTATCTCATAGGATCGCCAGTGCGTCGCGCAGGTGCTAGCTTATTACACGCCGAGAAGGCCATCTTTGTATCATGAGCATAACAAGTAAAATCCTATCGGCTTCACTAGCCCTTGTCTTTATAGCCATGAGCACGCCTATGGAAGGGCAATTTACAAGAAGTCATCCTGAGGTGCTCGGCTTTGATGCTGCCAAGATCGATGCTTGGAAGGGTGGCATGTCTACACCTCAGTTCAGTAAGATTGATATCAATCTTGATGGTGAGGACGATTTGGTGATTTTTGATAGAAATGGTGGGAGCCTACTTACCTACCTGTGGCAAGACGACGGGCAGGAGTATGGCTACGCATATACGGATGAGTATCATGACCAGTGGCCTACTTTGAGAGATTGGGCTTTGCTGCGAGATTATGATGGAGATGGAATTATGGATATCTACACACAGACGCCTATTCCAGGTGTTCCTGGTATGGCTGTCTATCGTGGGAGTTTATCAGGTGGTGACTATCGCTGGGATCTTGTAGAATTTCCAGATGCCACATTTGACGTATTACAGATTCCTGCAGGCTCAAGTACCACCAACCTTTATAGTAGCAATATAGATCTACCGGCCATAGCAGATATGGATGGTGATGGCGATCTCGATATTGTGAGTTTTGAAAGCAATGGAGGATTTATCTACTACTACAAGTGCATGAGTGTAGAGCGATACGGTAATAGTGACGCACTTGAGTTTATATTGGAGGATAGATGCTGGGGTGGCGTATTTGAGAGTGATTTTAATCAAGAGATCACCCTAAGTAGTGTTCCAGGAGAGTGTGCCACGCCACTCACTGGAGAGGAGGCCGAGGTGGGCTTTAGACACAGTGGAAGTACCTTACTCGCCTTAGACGAAGATAATAATGGATTGCTGGATCTACTTATCGGAGACCTAGCATCTCCGGGCTTGATATTGCTTAGCAATGATGGTAGCCTAGATGAGGCGTACGTAGAAGTGCAAGAGATAAACTTTCCTGGATACAATGTGCCTGTTGATATCCCTGACTTTGTTGCTTCATTCTATGTAGATATCAACAATGATGGACGCTCTGATCTCATCGCTTCGCCCAATGGTACTACACCTATCACCACGGCGCAGCCCGCGTGGTACTTCGAGGATGTAGCCGATGATGGTGCTCCAGATTTCTCGCTCCAGCAGAAGGATTTGTTTATAGAGTATATGCTAGATTTTGGAATTGATGCCGCTCCTGCATTTATAGATTATGATAGTGATGGACTGATGGATCTGATCGTGGGTACGAGTGGGTCAAGAGATGCCACGGGCACTTATCAGCCTTCTTTATATCTGCTTTTAAATGTAGGGACGACTACGAACCCTATTTTTGAATTAGAAGATGATGATTTCGGTGGATTGGCAGCTTTTAAGGGCGAGTACTTTGCCTATACACCGTCAGCAGGCGATCTAGATGGTGACGGTGATGATGACATACTTGTAGGTACATCAGACGGTACCCTTATCTATTTACAGAATCTAGGTGATATAGGTGGAGAAGCACTCCTCGCTGCACCGATTGTAGAATACGCTGACATCGACGTGAATAACTTCAGTAGTCCGAGTATGGCCGATATAAATCAAGACGGACTCATGGATATCATTGTAGGCGAGAGAAATGGTAATGTAGATGGCGATGGAAACCGCTGTGGTAATTTAAATTATTATCAAAATCTCGGCGAGCCACTTTCCCCAAGTTTTGATTCTGATCTCGATAATGCTCCTAACTCTGAGTGTCTAGGAAATGTACTAGTAGAGCGATCCGAAATTGCTAGCTATGGTGCGTCGCCAGCATTTTACTTTACAGGCACAGATTATATTCTACTCGTCGGTAGTGACGTTGGTACTATCCACTTATACGACAGTATTGTCAATAATAGCACGGGACCTTTTGCTCTACGAGACGAGAGCTTTGGAGATATCGACGAAGGCTTCCGTACCCATGTTGCCTTGGGAGAGCTGGATGGCGATGGACTCCTAGAGATGGTGGTAGGGAATAATCGCGGTGGGTTGAGTTTCTTCACGGTTCCTATTTCCGATGAGGGTGTATTGCTTGCTGATGAGGAGACTCCATCATTGTCATTTAATATTTTTCCTAATCCGAGCTCCGGAACCATTCATGTGCGCGGAGAAGAGATTGCTAGTTATGAGATGTACACCAGTACTGGTATACGTCATAGCGGTGGTGAAATTACCAGTGGTGAGATCACTTTGAATCTTGTGTCAGGCATTTATTTTGTAGTCCTTTCGGACAAAAGCGGACGTTCCACTACGGAGAAAATTATAGTCTACTAGAAGCTGAGATATTTACGGCTTATTTCAACTTGTTTTCCACATCTTATTGAGTCGGATATGATTGATAAGATTAGGCTTCTATCGATTGTAGTCAGTAACCCCTTGCACGGTAAGCCATCTAGGTGTACTGCGCCATAAAATCTTCATACTCCATCTGCTCCGCTTCCCATTGATCCATGGCTTGCTGAAGTGTTGCCTTTGTCTTATCATAAGAGTCGATGATATCCTGAGATCCAGCGCTTCCATAGAAGTCCTCTGCTGCCATCTTAACTTCAAGTGCCTTCAATTCCTTTTCCGTCTTTTCGATTTTATTCTCAGCTTTCTTTACCTTTTTTTGAAGTTCTTGTTCTTGACGGTTAAAGTGTTTTTTCTCCTCAGCGGAAAGGACTCGCTCAGGTTTTTTCTCAGGCGATGCATCACTATTTACAGGAGCTGCTGAGGGCTTTGCCACAGTGGATTTCTTTTCAAGCTCTCGCATGCTATCAAGCTGACGCTTGGTCAGGTACTCTTGCACATCTCCTAGGTGCGTTATCAACTTGTGATCTTTAAACTCCAGCGTCTTATCAGTTAATCCTGTCAGAAAATCTCGGTCATGTGATACCACGATCAGGCTACCATCATATTCCAATACGGCTTTCTTCAGGACATCCTTAGAGATCATGTCAAGGTGATTAGTCGGCTCATCGAGTATAAGTAGATTAGCTGGACGCAGAAGCAAACTTGCAAGTGCCACGCGTGCTCGCTCACCACCACTTAAGACACTTATTTTCTTTTCCACATCTTCTCCAGAAAATAGAAATGAGCCAAGAATTGATCGTAGACGCGTCCGCAATTCTGGTGGACTTGCGTCTTCCATAGTTTGCAAGACTGTTTTATTTCTGTCCAGAGACTCTGCTTGGTTCTGAGCGTAGTAAGCAAGTTCTACATTGTAGCCTTGCTCGGCTTTTCCACCGCTTACCGTTTCTTTTCCTGCAATGATCTTAGATAGGGTGGTTTTTCCCTGACCGTTCTGTCCTACAAATGCAATTCGCTCGCCGCGAATCATCTTGAAGTTGACATCATTAAGCACTTCCACTTCGTCATAGCACTTCGTCATTTTTTCTATATCGATGACCACTTCACCAGCTCTTGGCGCGGGCATGAATCTCATTTTCATAGCGCCTGCATCTTCGGCTTCCACTTCTACGATCTCCATTTTGTCGAGTTGCCGTATCAGCGTCTGTGCGAGCTTCGCTTTATTCTTTTTGGCTCGAAATTTATTGATGAGCTTTTCTTTGTGCTCTATTTCCTTTTGTTGATTTTTTGCTGTAGCGGACATCTTTTCTCGCCGCTCGCGCTGCAGTACCTTAAACTTTGTGTAGTTGGCGCGATAATCGTAAACCTTGCCAAGCTCAATTTCTATGGTGCGCTTCGTCACAGCATCTAGAAAGCTGCGATCGTGAGAGATGACAATGACAGATCCTTCATAAGACTGCAAGAATTCTTCTAGCCACAGGATCGACTCTATATCCAAGTGATTTGTAGGCTCATCAAGTAGAAGATAGTCAGGCTTTTGTAGTAGGAGCTTTGCGAGCTCGATTCTCATCTGCCAACCACCAGAAAATTCGGCCACACTACGATCCATATCCGTAGGCTTGAATCCTAGACCTGACAGCACGCGCTCTGCGTCGACCTGCATCGTATTACCACCGAGATACTGAAATCGATCGGTTGCCTCTGCTAGATTTTCAAGAAGCTTCATGTAACCATCTGATTCGTAGTCCGTGCGTGTGGTGACTTCTTCTTGATACTTGTCTATATCATGCTCGAGTTTCTTGAGGTGAGCAAAAGCTGATAAACTTTCCTGTATGACCGTCTTATCTTGAGGTACCGTCATGTCTTGATGGAGATAGCCTACACGGGCTCGTGGTGGAATAGATATACGTCCGCTATCTGGACTCATCTCACCTGCGATGAGTTTCAGGAAAGTAGACTTACCTGCTCCGTTGCGACCTACGAGACCTATCCGATCTTTCTCGCCCAGAGTGATAGACACTTCTTCAAAGAGACTTCTGTCTCCATACCTCAATCCTAGATCTGTGATCACTATCATCCTGCAAAAGTAGCTAGACCAAAGTGGATGAGATGACATCGTATACATGCTTACTGCTGAAAATCAGGCATGATATACCGGCAACTAGCTGCTGTCTTATGATTGTACTACTTGAACATCAAAGTAGTTGCTGTGTGCCATGCACGCCACAAGCTGCCTACTTACTGCTGGATGGTTCACTTTGAGTGAACTTAAAGATCTAGATATTTGTACGTATAGTATTGATTTCATTATACGTACAACATTATGAACGCTAAGTTGACGATAAGTCTTGACAAGGAGATTATAAGAGATGCCAAGGCATACGCGAAGCTGCACGGTGTGAGTCTGTCTAAAATGATAGAGTCGTATTTTGCTTCTATCGTCAGTGTAGAATCAGATGATGCGCGCACCGGCATCACTCCGCTGGTAAAAAGCCTCGGTAATTTGGTAGATCTTCCGGATGATTATGATTATAAGCGATCAAGAGCTGAGTACCTCTCAGAAAAGTATCAATGAAGCGAGTTTTTGTAGATACGAATGTTGTTTTGGACTTCTTACTCACGCGCCATCCTCACGCGAACTCTAGTCAGCAGTTATTTTCGATGGCAGACCGAGGAGAAGTTGATATCACCGTATCAAGTCTCAGTCTAGTGAACGTGCACGACATTCTCTATGGGTCATGTAAGATCAAGACAGCACGCTCTATCATAGCTAAGTTCAAGGTACTAGTCACCACACATGAGCTCAATGACAAGATTATAGATTTAGCACTTTATGACACAGCATTCTCAGATTTTGAGGACGGGGTTCAGTATTACACGGCTCTTGAAGCTGTTTGTGACGTTCTTGTCACCAGAGACCTGAGAGGTTTTAAGTCATCGGCCATTCCTGTGATGACTACAGAGCAAGTTATTGGGCACTTTCTCGCCCACTAGTCGGCTAGCCAAGCATTACTATCTGGCTAGCGTGTGACTGTCTTACTCTGTCCGCCTACTTTTACCACATGAATATGACAAAGCACTATCTGACCTTACTTGTAACTATCTGCTTATTGATCACTTCCTGTGGGGACGATAATCCACGCCCCAACTGTGACCTGCCAGGTGTCCTCACTAAGTCTCGCTGTGCTGGTCCTACCAGTACGGGTGGTCAAGACGCTGAGGCACTTATAGTACTTTACCTTGACGACAATGGTCTCACAGCGGAGCGCACGAGCGATGGACTCTACTACGTCATCAGAGAAAGCGGAGGTGAAGAAAAGCCCAGTGCGGACGCTCGTGTGACAGTGGACTATGTGGGCTACTATAGAAACGATTGCAGCTTTGACGGTAATTCTGGATCTACTTTTAACTTATCTGATCTTATCCAAGGGTGGCAGCAGGGAATACCTCTTGTAGGACGCTGTGGCACGGTCACGCTCTTAGTGCCGCCTGCACTTGCTTATGGTCAGAATCCCAGCAACGGTATTCTAGCCGGAGAGCCATTACTTTTTGATATAAATCTGCTGGACTTCTAAGCCTCACGCCATATATTCCCATCCGCTGCGGTAGCTGCCTCGCATTTCCGCGAAAGCGGCATAGTCCTCATACAGATCTGCGCTACTCAGCGTGCTGAAGTCACCGATGACGACCAGCTTCTGCTTGGCTCGTGTGATGGCTACATTAAAGCGACGCTCATCCTTGAGGAAGCCAAGTTCTCTGCGATCATTGCTTCGGACCATCGACAGGATGATGACATCCTTTTCCTGACCTTGAAATCCGTCAATCGTCTGCACTTCTACATCGAGTTCACGATAGACATCTTCCGACTCTACGCGTGCTCGCAATGCTCGCACTTGCTGAGCATAGGGACTGATGATGCCGATGCTGACATCCTTCCAGCCATCTCGCACCTGCGCCAAGTACTCCTCCAGGATAAACACCTCGCCTGGATTACTCTTGCTGAGTGTCCGCTCCGAGATCTCTTCTTCAAATCCGCATCCACTTGTGTCTATAATGACTAGCGGCTCCTCATCTAGCGAGCGATCATGATTTGACTCATGAGATACCAGCTTGCCTTCATAGAATCTCTGATTACTATAGGCGTGTAGGAGATGATGCATACGATACTGGACCGTGAGCAGATGACTGATGGATGGTAGCTTGCTCATGCGATCGAGAATCGTTTCGCTCAGGCCCATCTCTAGTGCTTCGCTAGACTTCACTGTAGGAGGTAATTGCATGTGATCTCCAGCGAGGATGACTCGATCGGCGCGGAGAATTGCATTCCAGCACTCGGGCTCAAGTGCTTGACTCGCCTCATCAATCACTACCGTCTGGAATTGCATGTCGCGCATCTGCTTATGACTTAGACCTATGAGAGTAGTGCAGATCGCTTGTGCTCCTGCTAGCACTTGCGACGTGATCTTGTCTTCTAGATCACGTGCCCACCGATTGAGTTCTTTCGATTCTCTATAGAGCATACGACGTTGATCTCGCTGGCTTTGACCATATTTTCTCTTATATACTTCAGCTTGCTTCCGCGCTTCAGCAGCCTCGATTCTTATCTTTTTGATGTTTCCCCATTCCTTGTGATTGCGGGCTTGCTCAGCCAGTGTAAGCTCACTGGCAGCGTCAGCGATACGGGTGACGTTTCCCATGCGCAGGGTATTGATCCCGATCTCATGTAGCCTAATCGCGAGGAGATCAACCGCACTATTACTTGCTGCACATACGAGCACTTGACTTTCTGTCTGGCACAGCTCCCTGATGAGACGCACGAGGGTTGTGGTCTTGCCAGTTCCTGGAGGGCCGTGGATGATGGAGATGTACTCACTATCCTTAGCGGCTTGTAGAGCTTGGTTTTGACTGGAATTCAGACCATAGTTGCCTGTAGGTTTCGGAGAGTTCGCAGACTCAGGACTTACCCGATCTGTGATGCATGCGCTGAGATGCTGGATCCTAGGGGACTTCGATTCTATGACTTTCTCCACAGCGGATTTCATGACTTGATATGGTCGCTCATCATAGATCTGCTCTACACTCATACGCACATTGGAGGGAATCTGCTGGAGAGAGTAGACCTCAGGAGATAGGATGATGCCCATGGTGTCCTTTCGGACAAATGCCACAGTACCCTTATACGACTGCTCAGTTGATCCATGGAGGATGAGTTGACATCCCACGCCACTCTTAAATTTATGACTCTGAGGTGGGCTCGTGCGACGAACATGTATTTCTACAGCTTCGCCTATGGTGAAGTGCGATTTGACGAATTCAAGAGGATACCATGCTACGCCAGCTTCGACCTTTTCTGCGATGGTCTTCTGCGCAGATAGGCTGAGAAAATACATTCTCTCAGCTTCGCGCTCAGCCTCTACGGCGTCTATTAGCCCTAGGAGGCGCTGCTGTGGAGTCAACTGGCCTATTGTAAGTTCTCGTAGATGCCAGCGATGCCTTGGCCACCACCTACACAAGCGGTCACCATACCATACTTGGCGTCACGACGCTTCATCTCAGCAAATAGCTGCGTGCTCAACTTCGCACCTGTACAACCAAGCGGATGCCCCAAGGCTATGGCGCCACCATTGACATTTACCTTGCTCGGATCCAGCCCAGCTTGGCGTATGACGGCGAGCGACTGTGCCGCAAATGCTTCATTGAGTTCTATTAAGTCCACATCGCCGAGTGCCAGTCCTGCCTGCTTGAGTGCTTTGGGAATAGCGGCACATGGTCCTATTCCCATATAGATAGGGTCTACACCTGCTACACTACAGGAAACTAATCTGGCTATAGGTGAGAGGCCTAGCTCCTTGACCATGCGCTCACTCATCACTAGGACAAATGCCGCTCCATCGCTCGTCTGGGAAGAGTTTCCAGCTGTGACGCTGCCTCCTTGAGCAAATACAGGGCGTAGGCGATTGAGTGCTTCCACTGAGGTGTCTCGGCGTACGCCTTCGTCTTGGGATACGGTGTAGCTCTTTTCTTTTCTCTCATCACCTTCTACGTAGACGTGCTGTACATCTACGGGTACGATCTCATCAGTGAAGTACCCTTTGTCTTGTGCTTCTGCAGCTTTGCGATGTGAGTTATAAGCAAACTCATCTTGGTCCGCTCTACTGATGTCGTATTTGCCGGCAACGGCCTCTGCTGTGAGTCCCATACCTACCAGGTAATCAGGTGTGTCACTAGCGACTTCATAGGATGGTGCAAGCTTATAGCCTGTCATCGGTATCATGGACATGCTTTCTGTTCCACCTGCGATGTAGATTTCTCCCATACCCGCGGCAATCTTACCTACTGCCATAGAGATCGTCTCTAGTCCACTAGCACAGTATCGATTGACGGTGACACCTGGTACGGGTTTGCCGAGTGATCTCACACTTATCTGTCTACCGATCTGCAGACCTTGTTCGCCTTCAGGATTAGCGCATCCCACTAGGAGATCATCTACGAGGCTAGGATCGAGCTCGGGCGTATCCTTGACCATGTGCTGTATGATGCGGACAGCGAGGTCATCGCTTCGCATAAATCGGAATCCGCCTCTCTTGGCTTTGCCGACTGCTGATCTATATGCTTTAACTATGTATGCGTTCATATCTGTGATATCTGTGTGTAGTGTGAATTAATTGCGGAGCGGCTTTCCTTTCTCGAGCATATGCTGGATGCGCTCCAGGGTCTTTGCCTCTCCACAGAGACTGATAAATGCCTCTCTCTCGATATCGAGTAAGTACTTTTCGCTTACGTCCTGTGGCGCACTCAGATCACCGCCACATAGCACATGTGCTACCTTCTGGGCTATGACGATATCATGATCAGTTGCGTACTTGCCCAGCTTGAGACTGTGTGCGGCTGCTAGCAGTGTTGCCATACCGGCGCGACCGAGGACATGCACATCTCTACGCATCACCGGTGTGACATAATCTTCTGCCAGCGAGAGTACTTTCTTCTTAGCCTCGCCTATGCGATGATCGGCATTGATGATACGCTCATCCTTGCGATGATCGAGATAACCCATGCTGAAAGCTTCATCTGCAGATGTAGCAACAGAGGCCATAGCGATCGTTTTGAATCGCTCGAGTAGGTGGTTGACCTTGATTTCATCATTGGCAAAATCATCGCTGGCTCTCAGGGCAAACTCTTTCGTCCCACCACCACCAGGTAGGAGTCCTACACCTACTTCCACGAGACCGATATAGCTCTCGCTAGCGGCTATGACAGAGTCGCAGTGCATCGTAAACTCGCACCCACCACCGAATACATATCCCTGTGTAGCAGCCACTACGGGAATGCTACTGTAGCGACAGCGCATGCTCGTCTGTTGGAACAGCGAGACGGCATCATCAAGTTCATCCCATTGCTTCTGAAAGGCCATCATGCCTACCATCATGAGATTGGCACCTACGGTAAAGTTTTTGCTATCATTAGCGATGACCAGACCTTTCCAGCCGTCCTCTTCTGCTATGCGTATGGCTTCCTGCGTTCCGCGTAGGATGCCCTCACCTATAGCGTTCATTTTACTTGTGTATTCTAGACAGAGTACACCATCACCTATGTCATGGAGCGTGATCTCGTCATTACTGTAGACCGCCGAGCTGGTACCACGTACTCTATCGAGTCGTATAAGCTTGTCGCTCTCTGGTACAAGTGCCATGTGATGATCAATCGGATCAAATGCCATTTTAGCTTGGCCCTCTGTCTTGTAGAACGTTTTAGATCCATCCTGCAACATCTTCTCTACCCAGGGGGCGAGCGTAAGCCCTTCGGCCTTCAGATCTTCTAGCGTGTTCTCTAGACCGATCATATCCCAGTATTCAAATGGGCCATAGTCCCAGCCAAAGCCCGTGCGCATAGCACGATCCACGCTATAGATATCATCTGAAATTTCCGGTATCATCTGCGCGGCATAGGCCCAGAGATGTAGCAGAGATTTTTTGACAAGTTGACCACCTTTATCCTCAGCGTCGTAGAGTGCCTTGATACGCTTGAGCACATCTTCTTGCATCTTCACTTGCTTGAGACTGTCCATCTCCACCCGCTGGCGCGGCTCATACTCGAGCGTGTCTAGATTGAGACCGAGAATGATGCTTCGACCTTTATCATCTTTCTCCTTGGTCTTTTTGTAGAATCCCTGACCAGTCTTATTGCCGAGAAATCCATTGTCCAGCAGGTGGCGCATTGCTTTGGTAGACTGCACTTTCTGCACTTCCTTGTCATGAGGAGCATTCTGCTGTACACCCTTGATGACCTTGTCAGCTACATCGAGACCTACGAGATCACCTAGGCGAAATGTCCCCGTATTGGGACGAGCGAGGCCTGGTCCAGTAAGCTTATCCACGGTGACAACATCTAGTCCTAGCTCTTCTGTAAATTGGTAGATCTTGCTCATCGCGAAGACACCGATACGATTGGCAATGAAGGCCGGAGTGTCCTTGCAGTGGACTACCGTCTTACCCAGTTGTACAGAGCCGATTTGCTCCATGGCCTTAATCACTTCTTCGGACGTGTCAGGTGTAGGGATGATCTCTAGGAGCTTCAGGTAACGCGGTGGATTAAAGAAATGAGTACCTAGAAAGTGTTTCTTGAAATCTTCACTTCTGGGCTCCGCCATCATGTGGATCGGTATACCCGAGGTGTTACTACTTACTATCGTCCCGGGTCGGCGATGCTTCTCTACTTTCTCATAGAGCGAGTTCTTGATATCAAGCCGCTCGATGATGGCTTCTAGAATCCAATCACAGTCGGCTATCTTATGCAGGTCGTCCTCAAAGTTGCCGAGTGTGATTCTCTTGGCAAAGTCAGCATGATAGAGTGGTGCTGGCTTGGACTTTATCGCTGTCTTGAGGGCTTGCTTTGCTACGGCATTTCGATCTCGCACGTCATCGCCCTTGGGCAAGATGTCAAGCATGAGTACTTCGTATCCGCAGTTAGCAAGGTGGCACGCGAGCGCGCTACCCATTACACCGGAGCCGAGTACGGCCACTTTGCTGATTCTTATGGTCATCGTGTAATCCTAGTTTTTGATATTATGTCCGATAAAAGTACGGTGTTCTTTGTTCGGTTGTACGAGAGATGTGGTGTGGGTGGGGTAGAATTGTCTGAGTAAAATCTGAGATTGATTTGTATTGTTGCAAGAAGTCTTCTCCTCTCTTTCACTTATTCTAGTTACCTTAGGATGGAATGGAGACATGCTCTGTGTGTGAATTTCGTTATATATGCACTGATTGCAGAGCCTTTCTAGTTGACCCGCGCGATAGTCGAAGTAAGCCTTTGAAATGCGGTTACAATCCTGAGTCAGGGCTGTGGAAAGAATGGAGCGATAATCCTTTAAGTCAAGAGTCAATAGAGCATTACAATTTGCATGTATGAATCATAAGGCTAATTTATCCAAATTCGAAATTGTTCTTTTGTTACTTTCAGTGAGCATATGCTGGAATTGTAGCAGCAGTGCTTCTCAAAGAGGTGGCTCTGTGACTCATTCTGATAATGATACGTTGTTTTTAAGGTACATGCCTGAGGCTGATTTTCTCATATTTTATATGTTTCAGGGGCCTAAATCGATTGTGAACATGAATCATGAGAGAGAGGAGTCGGATGGCATCTTCTTACCAGGATTAGATAGCTCTGTCTTTAAGTACTCAGTTCAATACTACAAAATCGTTGATTCGGTTTCTACAAGGGTTGAAACGTCCTATAATAGTGATCGGCAAGAGTGGCGCGGAGATCAAACATTTGAATTGGAGGCACATGATTCACTTGTTATGGGAACCTTCTGGATAGATAGTACGACGTGTGTGCACTCCACAGAAACAAGGAACATTTCGTACTATGTCCCTCATGTCGTACCTGATAAACCAACGGTGCTCTACTTTATGGATGGACAGGCGCTATCAGGGTATGCTTCTCGGTTAGATTGGCTTATATACTCGGAAATTGTTGATCCAATAATCCTAGTGGGGTTTCATTCTAATAATGATAAGCGATATGAAGAGTATGTATGTACTCATGAGCAGTCTGATGTCTTTGATGCTCATTTAGATTGTTTTATAAACGAGGCTATTTATAAAAGTGAGGAATCTCTTGCTCTTGACTCTGTCACGAGATTATTGTATGGATTTTCCAATGGCGCCGCATTTGCAATGTATATGGGGCTTAATTATCAAGATTTGTTTCAGGAAATTATCGCTTTTTCTACTGCAGATTACATTTCTGAGTACCATGGCCGAATCATATTAGATAAGGAAAATTATCCTAAATTTATTCTAGGAGCCGGCGTGTATGAGTCTTCCATTTACAAAGATGGCAGGCGTTTCTCGACTAAAATGGATGACGCTGGATTAGATGTCGAATTCAGTTCATTTTGCTCAAGTCATGATTCTTCAACTTGGATTTACGAATTTTTTAAATATCTTGTACGGCGTCCACAGGAGTCCTCGGCAAGAGAGTGAGAGGTGACTTATAAATTGAGAATGGAAGAATAGACCTTAATTGCTATGACTTCTTCGCTATATAGACTAAATTCTTAATGTAGGTGCTAGAATCTAGTGGTTTGTCCATAGCCAATACTAGTAGGAGATGTACATATGAATATTGACATATGAGGGGAAGGTCATTTCTCAAGGTACTGTGATCGTACAGGATAGATGACGAGTGAGGGATTGTGCAGGCTCTAAGTAGCGTATCTATGAGATGTTGGCAGCATCTGAGTAACTCATAAGCCCGCACGAGAGGCTTGGTATGGGTGGGGTAGAAGTGTTTATGCAAAATCTGAGACTGATTTGTCTTGTTGTGCATGCGAGAAGCGATTTTTAGCATATCTTGTCGTTCGAATTTGTACTTGAATAAGATAGCTCATGAGCCACTACACACATACGAGTACTGCGAGTAACTCGACAGTTTGCTAAGCCTAGTGCTCACAGGTTTTCAGTGCCAAGATTTAATATATCCCGTTTAGTAATTTATCAATCTTTTAATTTGAGAGTGAGAATCCTGTGCGTCCTTGTAGTTTCTGTACTCTTAGCGGGTACCAGCGCCAATGCACAAGAAAACTACAGTAAAATCTATAAATTGGGCCTGTTTGACCTTGGTAGACAGATGTGGTATGACACAGAGAGTGAAATGACGCTGATATCGGTATCGGGAAGATGCAGTACTACTTTAGCATGTCAGCATCTTCTGCAGATTGACAGGACAGGTGAGGTGCGGCGTGTATCAACATTTGAGAATATACGTGCCAGTGCCATACAGGAGGCTACCAAAGCCGGTGACGATATTTATTATTTGGGTCATCCTTCACCTGATACGGATAGCGCGCTTTATATTTTTAAAGTGACCCAATCACATGATGATCAGTGGGTATACGACAAGTCATGGAGCTATGATCTGCCTGATAGCGTGCCAGGTAGTGATACTTTTCACATCCAGCCTAGGATGATCAGCATGATGGCTGATGGTAATTTACTTATAAGTAGTTTTTGGAATGAGCAAGTCCAGGCTAATTGGCTCATGAGTGTGGATACGTCAGACGGACAAATTCTTTGGGATTCCATAGTGTGGGTGAGACCAGATCAGCAGCAGTTTCAATTTATCATCAGTCGTCCTCAAGCAGATAGCACCGTATACATAGAAGCTGTAGAGTCACAGTGGGCGGGTACACGTGAGCAAGATTATCTTACGTGGCAGATAGCATCTGATGGAGAGATTTTATGGCAACAGCGATTACCTTCTGACAAATTACCTTACGTAGCAGATCATGTGGGACTACAGATCGGAGATGACGGTCATATGATCAGGGCTCATCGTCGCGACAATTATGCTCAAATATCCAGATTTGATGATTCTCGTGAACTGATGTGGACTTTCATGTTTGACGATACACATCCGTTTTACGGCCATTTCATCATTAACAACCTAATTATTGCGGAGAGCGGAGATATCATAGGTGCAGGTACAGGCATCTTGGAGAGAAATACCACGGCAGGTGCAGGATGGCTTTTCCGACTATCCCCTGATGGTGAGCTACTTTGGTCAAGGAAGTATATTCATATAGCGAGCGATTTTGAATTTGACAGTGGAAATGAGCGAGCTGGATTCTTACAAGTCATGGAGTTGCCAGATGGCGATATCATGGCTGTTGGTGGCAACACGGATACACTATTGTTAGATGATGAGATCTATCAAGATTACGACGTGTGGATACTGCGAGTAGATGGTGATGGCTGTCTTGAGCCAGACTGCGAGGGATATGACCAGATCATTACCAGAATCATTGATTTACCTCAGCTGGATCTAAGCTTAGATTTTTCTATTTACCCAAATCCTAGCGCCGACATAGTTCAGCTACGACTTAGCGAGACTTGTCCTAGCTGCTCCTATACTCTCTATTCGTCAAGCGGTCAGCAGATGTATCAAGTTTCAGAGTTATCCTCTATGCAACATAGTATAGACGTGAGTGCTTATTCGCCTGGCTGGTATCCATGGATATTGACATATGAGGGGAAGGTCATT
>Ga0115029_1000531_pt1 | contig 36714 bp, 31 predicted proteins | sample SidtaG_3_FD_87297 | JGI IMG/M metagenome (GOLD analysis project Ga0115029, IMG submission 87297) | Marine algal microbial communities from Sidmouth, United Kingdom - Sidmouth_Asex1 metaG | ecosystem: Host-associated > Algae > Red algae > Unclassified | place: Sidmouth, United Kingdom | collected... | reverse complement strand
CGGGCACGGGCACGGGCACGGGCACGGGTGCCGGCACGATCGGCTCGACGATGTCCGCCTGCCGCAGTGCCAGGTCCGCGGCGGGATCGGCCGGATCCACCCGCTCGGTCGCCACCGGCTCGCGCTCGGGGGGCGGCTCGTCGTGGTCGCCGATGCGGTAGACCAGCGCCAACTGCGCGTAGGCCACGTCCCTGTCGTGGGACACCACCTCGCCGCGCACCGCCAGCCCGTTCCTGAACCCGTATTCCACACCCAGTCCGAACAAAGCATTGAAATCGTTGACCTGCTCGAACGGTACGCCAGAGGCATTGTCCAGTTGCCCGATACCGGCCCGGGCGAAGGCCGAGAATCCTTCCCGGCGGGATCGATCGGCCCGGTCGGACAATCCGTACAGCAACCCGCTCACGGCGGCGACCGAGTAGTCGATCTCTCCGTCCGGTGACAGCGTCGCCTCGCCCAGCCGTGCGTAGTTTCCCTCGATGGAGAAGCGATGGTTCACGTCGTAGCCGAGCAGCACGCTCGCACCGCCGCTGCGCGACTCGTCGACGTCCACGCCCGGCACGGCATCGGTGTCCGGCTCCAGTTCGCTGATCAGCGCGCCGGCGCCGACGTACAGCCGGCCATCGACATCGTCATCCTGATCGAGCGACGCGCACCCTGCGACCATCAGCGAAGCGCCGACGGCAAGGGCGATGGGGGTCTTGTTCACGTAACGCTCCGTAGCGGTCATGGCATCGTGTCGCCTGCCGGCGCACGCTGCTAGAGCGTAGCCGGCCGGTTCAGGGAAGTCGAACCGTTGACGTGACGGTGCGGGCACGAGTCCGATCACGGCAGCACCCGGATCTCTATGCGCCGATTGCGTGCCCGATCGGCCTCGGTCAGGTTCTGCACCCGTGGCAGCGTATCGCCGTAGCCCTCGGCATCCAGGCGCGACGCATCGACCCCGCGCGCCGCCAGCACGGCGATGACCCGCCTGGCCCGGGCCTCGGACAGGATCAGGTTGTCCTCCGACCGCCCGGTGCCATCGGTGTGCGCCATGATCGCCACCCGCACGGCAGGATGACGCTGCAGCCGTTCGACCAGCCGATCGATCGATGCGTCGCTGCCCGCGGCGATGCGATCCGACCCGCTGTCGAAGCCCAGCCCGTCGACGACACCGTTCAGGCGCTCACCGACCACGCGCCCGGGAGCCGGCAGGGCCGCCGGCAGGGGCATCGCCTGCGCCACGGACGCCGGTACCGGCAAGGGCATGGCCGCCGCCACGTTCGGCTCGGCATCGTCCGTCGTTCCGGGACGTGACGCCATGACGGCGGGCGGTGGCGCATCGTCGGACGGCGCGCCGCGCCCGGCCAGCGCGTCCACCGCCTCTCGCACCAGCGGGTAGTGCCAGACACTGCCCGGCAGCGATCGTCCGGCCAGCACGTCCAGCGGCAGGTCGGTCAGCGTGACCAGTTCGACGCGACGGTTGGTGCGCCGACCGACGACGCTGTCGTTGCTGGCCAACGGGCGTGATTCGCCCAGTCCGACGCCCTGCAGCTGGAGCTCGGACACGCCACGGCTGCGCAGATAGGCCACCACCGCCTCGGCGCGCCGGGATGACAGCGAAAGGTTCAGGTCTGCCGCGCCGGTATCGTCGGTGTGCGCCTGCACCTCGATGCGCACCTCGGGAAACGCGAGCATCTTGCCGGCGACCTCGTCCAGCGCCCCGCGTGCTCGCGCATCGAGCCAAAACGAGCCGCTCTTGAAGCGGACGTCGCCGAGCACCGCGTCGAACAATCCGCAGCCGTCCCGATCGACACTGGTCGCTGCTCCGGTGCCCAGGCACAGGTCCTGCGCATCGGGAACGCCATCCCCGTCCCCGTCGTCGAGCACCTGTCGGGCCATCGCCCGGACCGGCGCAGGGCGCGCGGCGCCGAGCGAGGGAGGGCTCTCGCCTCGAGCGAGCACCGCACCGCCGCGCCCGTCGACACCGACGTGGGTCCGCTCGCGTTCGAGTACCGGACGGATCGAATCCGCCACCAGTCCGATGACCTCGCGCGGGCCGACGCCGAACCGGTACACCGCACCCAGGCCTGCGAATACCGCGTCACCGTCGTAGCGGGTGAACTCGGCGCGCAGGCCGAGCCCGTTGTCGAAACCGTACTCGGCGCCCAGTCCCAGCACCACGCCGGTGCTGCTGCCGTCCAGTGGCAGCACGGCCGACGAGCGCGACAGCGAACCGAATCCGAGCCGGCCATAGGCGCTCCAGCCTTCGCGGCGCGAGCGCATCTGCACCCCGCCCAGCCCGTACACCAGGGCGCTGACCGAGGCGGCCGAGTAGTCCACCTCGGTACCCGCCTCACGCAGGCCGGCGGTGCCCAGCACGGCGCTTTCCAGCTCCACCGCCAGCATGTTGTGCACGTCCACGCCCAATCGCAGCTGGGTCGTCGAGGCGGTGTCGTCCTCGACGTTGAACACGGTGCCGCGGGTATCCGGATCGAGTCGGCTGCTGCCCAGCGAGCCGCCCGCGTAGACCCGCGTCCGGAAGGCCGGGTCGTTGTCGGGAATGGACAGCTCGGGCAAGCCCGGCATCGTCAGGTTGCTGCATCCGGCAAGCACCGTGCCGCTCAGGCAGATCAGCGCGACCGCCCGGGCGACCGGCGTCGCGGCGCTCCACCGGACCGGGAAGCGTTCGGCCGAGGCTTCGACGTCAAGAGTGGGTGCAGTCATCGCGTCGTTCCAGGCGCACAGGATGCCAGCCGGCTGCAAGTTCCGGACCGCAGGCTATCGCGCCGGGGGCCGAGCCTGGCAAAACCCGGCCTACCTCACCACGCCGATCTCGACCCGGCCGGCCGGCCGAGCTCGTGGGTAGCCTGTAGTCGCTGCCAGCGGCTGTCGATCACCGAACGCTCGGGCACGAAGCTGCGGTACGGGCACGCCGGCCTGGGCCAAGCGTCGAGCCACCGCGATCGCACGCTCGCGCGACAGTCGCAGGGCGGCCGCCTCGGTGAGCATCGGCGCCACGTGAACCCGCAGTTCCACGACCGTGCCGGGATGGCCCTCCAGTCGAGCGGCCAGGCGCACCAGCGCGCGTTCGGCCACCGGCGTCAACCGCGCGGTCGCGCCGATGAACTCCACTCGGTCGAGGACCCCGGCGAAACGTGCGCAACCGCGCTCGTCCCGCGGCTCGTCTGCGGTCGCATCGACGCAGCCCACCGGCCGGACAGGCTCGGAGGCGAGCGTCGGGCCTGGCAACGGGCCTGGCAACGGAGCTGGCATCGGTACAGGCGTCGCAACGGCCGGTGCGGCTGGCGAGGGCGAAGGCCATGGACCGATCGGCGTCGATCGCACCGTGCTCGAACCGTCGCCTGCAGGCACACGCGGTGGCGGCAGGCGGCCATCGTCACGCCGAGTGCCGACCGTCCCCGAACGAGCGTACACGCCGACCCAGGCGGCACGCGCATCCCCGTCGTAGCGGGTCAGCTCCCCGCGCAGACCCCACCCGCGGCCGACCGGCCATTCGATGCCCGTTCCGGCCCAGACCGCCGTGTCGTCAGCCCGTTGCAGCTGAAGGCTGGAATCGTTATCGATGTACGACAGACCGGCGCGCAGGTACACCGATACCCCGTCGCGCCGGGCGATCCCCCCGGCATCGCCGACCACGTGGGCAAGGACCCCCAGGGACGCCACGCGGTAGCCGACGGTGTGGTTCCCGCTGATGCCGGCTTCGCCCAGATCGGCAACGCCCAGTTCGAGCGACAGGCGACGACCGACGTCTCGGCCCATCCACCCGACCAGTGCGGTCGAGGTGTCGTCCTCCAGATCGAGCGCGGCCCGATCCGTATCCGGTGTCAGCCCGGATAGTCCGGTGCCGACCCCGGCATACCAGCCACGCCCGGCGTCGGTGTCGTCCGCCAGGCTGGCCGTGCCGACGAGACCTGCCAGGCAGGTGACGATCAGAAAAGGCGACACCTTGCGCGCGGTGCCGCGGTACGAGTTCGTCATCGACAGGCTCCCGGCCTCGGCTCGGGTGCGTCATCGTATCTAGCCTGTCACGGCAACACGGTCCCGGTCGCCGACGTTTCAGCAGCAAACGTGCCCGGTGCCATGCCCACGCCTCCAAAAAAGGTCGCCATCCCTGGCAGCGTGGGCGTCCTGGCCGAAATAACCACTTGGAGGAGGTCTGCGAACGGGATCACATTCATCCCATCGCAACCCGAGTAGAGAGCTTCGCGAGCGACAAGTCAAACGCCTTCGGGAAATCGTCCCTGTTCTTCAACCGAGACGATCGCCGGAAAGTGGATCCGGCGTTCCGTACCCTCAGGCAGATGGGCCACCATGCCGGCGCCACAACAGCGCCCCGAGCCCGAGCGAAACCAGCAACAGCCCCAGCGCCACGTACAGTTCGGTGGACGAGCCGATTCGCACGCCACTGCCGATCAGCACGAATACCAGCGTCTGCGGCACGTAGCCGACCAGCGAGGCGGACAGGAACACCGCGGGCGACAAACCGATGACGCCGGCCGCCAGATTGGAGATCAGGTTCGTGCCGAACGGCTGCAGCCGAAGTACCAGTATCTTGAGAAAGGCATCGCGCTGCACGAACCGTCGCAGCCAACCGACCTGTGCGGGGTAACGACCGGCCACCGGCACGGCCAGCCAGCGCCGGCCAGCGAACAAGGTAAGCGCGCAGCCCCCCAATGCCGCGACCAGTGCCAACGTCAGTCCGGCGCCGATCCCGAAGGCGTAGCCGGCGATCAGCGCGACCAGTTGCCGCGGCAGGCCGATGGAGGTCCCCAGCGCGCCGGCCGTGACCATCAGCAGCGCACCGCCGGGACCGGCCGCACCGAGGCGCTCGCCCCACTCGCGGGCCGGCACCCGATCGCCCAGCCAGGAAAACAGCAGCACCGCGGCCAGCAGCAGCGCTACCGGCAACGCCCAGCGCCCGCGTTGCAGGAGCGGCACGACTACCGTCCCGAGGCGAGGCCGGAGCGTGCCGTCATCGCGCGCCGATCGTCTTCGCCAACGCGGCCAGCGCCGCCTCGGCGACGGCGACGTCCTGTTCGGGCGTACCCGAGCCGACGCCGACGGCACCCACCGTCTCCCCGTCCACGATCGCCGGCAACCCTCCGCGCATGTTGGTAAACCGCCCGCGGGTGGTGATGCCGACCAGCACGCCGGCATCCGGCGGAGCAGCACCGCTCGCCGCTCCCGTGCTGGCCGCGGTGACCGCCTTGGCCAGGGCGGTGTCGAAGCTGTGAAACTTCGCCCCGTCCATGCGGCAGAAGGCCAGCAGGTGCCCGGCCGGGTCGACGATGGCGATGTTCTGGGGTACGCCCAGCGCCCGGGCCTTCTCGCGCGCAGCAGCGAGCATGGCCATAGCGGCGTGCTCGCCGAGCTGTTGACGGGTGATCAGCATGACAGGGTGATTTCTCGTGACCGGGGCGGCGAAGCGTACCGTCACCGCCCGTCCGGCGGTCGACCGTCTCGCTGGCAGGCGGCGGAGCACGCACGTCATCGTCAACAGCGGGGGTCCACAACGACGGGCTACCCGATCGTCGCACCCGTGCCACCTGGCAACAAGCTCTCACCCCCCTGATGTCCGCCACCGTACACAAGGCAGCGATCCTCGACCTTCTGTCGGCCATCGGCCCGGCGGCCATCGATCTGTACCTGCCGGCGCTGCCCGGCCTGGAGCGGGATCTGACCACCTCCGTGGCCGGCGCGCAGACCACGCTGTCGGTGTACTTGCTGGCCTTCGGCGTGGCGCAGCTGTTCTACGGTCCGCTGGCGGATCGGTTCGGCCGCAAGTTGCCGTTGCGTGCGGGGCTTGCATTGTTTGCACTGGGCTCGATCGGCTGCGCGCTGGCACCCGGCATCGGCTGGCCGACCGCGATGCGCTTCGTACAGGGCTGCGAAGGAGCGGCGGTGACGGTAGTGCCGCTTGCCATCGTGCGCGACCTGCTTACCGGCCCGCAAGCGACGCGTCTGGTGGCGACCATGATGCTGGTGGTCTCGATCTCGCCGATGCCGGCACCGCTGGCCGGCAGCGCGCTGATCACGCTCGGCGACTGGCTCCTGTTGTTCGCGGTGCTCGCCGGCGCGGGCCTGCTGGCGCTGGTGTTCGCAGGTCCGGGCACGTTGCCGGTCATCGTCTCCGCGCTGTTCTTCGCCAACGCCTGCCTGTCGCCGAGAGCCATGCCGGAGCCGCTCAGACCAGGGTCACATCGGGCCGTGATGGCTCGATCGTTTCGGTAGCGGACCGTTCGCCCAATGCCTGCAGCACCCGTTCGGCGAAACTTGCTGCCGCCACCGGCAGGACACGCCCCTTCATCCGCAGGATGCAAAGCTGTCCGATGGCGGCATCGCGAGAGTCCAGCGGCAAGGTGACCAGCTCGGCACCGGTACCAGCCGTGCCGGCGACGCCTGATACGGTATCGGGCATGCGCATCGGTATCTCGAAGGAGATCATCGGCCCCTTCGCCACGCTTTGCCGGAGCAGCGTGGCATCATCCGATTCGATCGAGCAAGACAGCGACTGCCCGGTGCGGGCCGTCTGTTGTTCGAGCAACCAGCGAACGCCGTTGCCTAGCGTGGGCAGTGCCATGGGGTAGTCCAGACACCTTGCCAGTCTGATGCCGTCATGCGGTGCGGCGGTCAGAGGGTGATCGGCCCTGCAGACCACGTGCAAGGGTTGCGGCAATGCCTTGAGCACCTCCACCCCGGCGCTCAGTTCCGGTTCGAACACGACCGCCAGATCAGCCTCGAAAGACTCCAGCGCCCCGCAGGCATTGTTGCGCGTGCAGCGGCGAACGCCGAATGTCACTGCGGGATGGATCGCCTGGAACTCGCTGATCAGTCCGGGCAGGTGCGCGCCGGAAAAGGACTGCCCGGTAGCCACGTTCACATGACCGCGCCGCTCGCCGGTCAGATCGGCCAGACGGGCACGCAGTCGATCGGCATCCACCAGTTGCCTGCGCGCGAAATGCAGGAACAGCTCGCCCGCCGCGCTGAGCCGTACGCCGTTGGGCAGGCGCTCGAACAGCGGCGCGCCCACATCGTCTTCCAGGCTGAGGATGCGTCGGTTGAGCGCGGTCGAGGTGATCGCCAGCGTCTCGGCTGCTCGCCGGATGGAACCGGCACGTGCCACCGCATCGACGTACACGAGCGGTTGCTGGTATCTCATCGGTGCTCGATCGGTTCAGGTTTCACGTTGATCCGGATGTGCAGCAGAAATCGCGCCGCCCCCGGTGCCGAGGCGAACCAATGACTTAGCGTCCCTTTCCCTTGATCGACGCACCGCAACGGTGCGTCGCGCGACCTGTCCGCACGACGCCGGTGCGGCTCGAGGTCACCGGTCGAGGTATCCATGCCTGCATTTTCATTCGAGCCGGCGGGCCGCTCGCAAGGTGCTCGATCGATCGAGAGAGCCGAAGCAGAGCGCCGGCCCTCGCCTCGCCCGCACGAACCCGGTGTGCATTTCACGCATCGCCGCGCTGCGAAATCAACGCAGGGGGTCCACCCCGTCGCCACCTAGTATCGGTTGGCCGATCGCTCGCATCGGTGCTCCCCTCCTCCCTCCCTTCTTCCTTCGGAAACACCGCGCGCATGTCACAAGATGCCGGATTCAACCTGCTGTCGTTCACCGGCAAGATGAAGATCCTGCACCTGAGCTGGATCTCCTTCTTCATCACCTTCGTCGTCTGGTTCAACCTGGCGCCGTTGCTGCAATCGATCAAGGCGACATTCGGACTGACGGACGCCCAGGTCACCACCTTGCTGGTGCTGAACGTCGCGCTGACGATACCCGCACGCGTGGTGATCGGCATCCTGACCGATCGCTACGGGCCCCGCGCGGTGTACTCGACGTTGCTGATCGTGATGTCCATCCCGTGCTTCGTGTTCGCGTTCGCCCAGAGCTACACGCAGCTTGCGCTGGCCCGCTTCGCGCTCGGCGCCATCGGAGCAGGCTTCGTCATCGGCATCCGCATGGTCAGCGAATGGTTCCCGCACAATGAACTTGGTACCGCGGAAGGCATCTACGGAGGCTGGGGCAACTTCGGGTCGGCCGCCGCGGCGTTCACGCTGCCGGCGCTCGCCCTGTTCTTCGGCGGCGACGATGGCTGGCGCTGGGCGGTCGCGATCACCGGCGTGATGAGCCTGGTCATGGGCTTCGTCTACCACTCGACGACCACGGACACACCCAAGGGGTCCACCTACTTCAAGCCCAGGCAGTCCGGCGCGATGGAGATCACCAGCAAGGGAGACTTCTACTTGCTGATCGTCATGAAGATCCCGATGTACCTGGCGCTCGGCGTACTGGCGTGGCGATTGTCTCCGGCACGCGTGGACATGATCTCCGGCACCACCACAAACCTCGTCTACACCGGTCTGGTGCTGCTGTTCCTGTACGAGATCTCGCTGGTGTGGAAGGTCAACAAGAAGGTGTTCGCCGAAGCGGTTCCGGCGCGGCAGCGCTACAGCTTCCGGCAGGTCGCGGTGCTCAACATCCTGTACTTCGCCACCTTCGGCTCGGAGCTTGCCGTGGTATCGATGCTGCCGCTGTTCTTCGCCGACACCTTCACGCTCTCCCCGGTCGTGGCCGGCATGCTCGCCTCGGGCTACGCCTTCATGAACCTCATGTCGCGACCCGGCGGTGGCTGGCTTTCCGATCGGTACGGTCGACGGCGCACGCTGCTGATCCTGACCGCCGGACTGGCCGCGGGCTACCTGCTCATGTCCCAGGTCGACAGTGCCTGGCCGCTCGTGCTGGCGGTGGTGGCGGTCATGGCCTGCTCGTTCTTCGTGCAGGCCGGCGAGGGAGCGGTGTTCGCCGTCGTGCCGCTGATCAAGCGCAGCCAGACCGGACAGATCGCCGGCATGACCGGCGCCTACGGCAACGTCGGCGCCGTGGTCTACCTGCTGGTGTACTCGATGGTGCCCGCCAGCACGTTCTTCCTGGTCATCGCCGGCACCGCCGCGGTCGGCTTCTTCGCGCTGCTCGCCCTGCAGGAGCCCGAGGGAGAGATCGCCGAGATCGACGAACACGGTACCGTACGGCTCATTCCCGTGAGCTGAGCAGCACCGCTTGGACGACGGCCACCACGTCACCGAGGTTTCTCCCGATACCCGTTCCGCGCTGGTCGTCGAGCTTGGCGGTGCCAGTCGGCCGGGGCCCGGTCACGTCGCTGCCGGGCTCGGCAACCAGGATGCCTTCGCCGCCTGCGTGCCGGCGGACGAGACGCTGCTGCGCCATCGTGGCGCGGTCCTGGCGATCGCCGACGGGGTGAGTTCCAGCAGCACTTCGCGAGATGCCAGCGAGCTTGCCGTCACCGAGTTCATCGAGGAATACCTGAACTGCATCGCGACGCGCTCGATCCGGGATTGCGCAAGCGATGTACTGGGGACGCTGAACGGCTGGTTTCATGCGCAGAACGCACCGAACCGTTCCGGGCTCGTCGGCCACGACGGTCTGGTCACCACGTTCACCGCCGTGATCGTGAAGTCCCGGACCGCCCACGTGTTCCACATCGGCGACAGCCGCGTCATGCTATCCAGAGGCACCGAGCTGATACCGTTGACCCGGGACCACGTGCGTCGTCACGACGGCCGCCTGCTGCTCTCGCGTGCATTGGGACTGGAGGCGCACGCCGAGATCGACCATGTCGCGCACGAGCTGCACGAAGGCGACGTGCTGATGCTGGCCACGGACGGGGTGCATGCGGCCTGGTCCCTGGCCGGACTGCGCACCTTCCTGCAGGACGAGCTCGACGCCGGAGCCATCGATCTCGAATCGGTCTCGGCAAGACTGGTGGCCGAGGCCTTCGAGCAAGGCGGCGACGACGATGCCAGCTGCCTGCTGGCCCGCATCCGTTGCCTGCCCGATGAAAGCGAGGCCCAGGCACGCCGGCATGCCCTCGCGGTGGCGATACCGCCCGCCCTGTCCCCCGGCATGAGGATCGATGACCTGCACGTGCTGCAGGTGATGCATCAGAGCCCACGCAGTCACCTGTACCGCGTCCGACGAGCGTCGGACGGGCGCGAGCTGGCGATGAAGGCACCGTCCCGCGCGTTCGCCGACGATGCCGGCTACCTGGAAGGCTTCGCGCGCGAGCGCTGGCTGCTCGCGCTCGTGCAGCACCCGGGCATCCTGCGCGGGGTACCCGCCAGGTCGGACTCGGCGTTCCTGTACCTGCTGACCGAGATCGTGCCCGGGCAGTCGCTTCGCCGATGGATGAACGATCACCCGCACCCGGAGCTCGTGGTCGTGCGCCCCCTGCTGGCAAGCCTGGTCGATGCTCTGCGCGCGTTGTCCCGCATCGGTGTGACGCACCGGGACCTGAAGCCCGAGAACGTGATGATCGGCCCGGACGGGCGTTGCGTCGTGATCGACTTCGGAACGGCACTGATCGATGGTCTGATCGAGCTCGGCCCCTGCGTCCTGGATGACGCACCGGTCGGGGACCTGGTCTACATCGCTCCCGAAAGCCTGCTGGAGGGCACCGCAGACAAGCGTTCCGACCTGTTCTCGCTCGCCACCATCGCCTACGAAATGCTCGCCGGCCGCCTACCGCACGACCTGGCGACGTCGGGTTCGCGACAACCCGTCAACCGCGGCGCCTGGCGGTACCGTCCGCTGCGCGAGGCGCGACCCGACATCCCGCACTGGATCGACCGGGCTTTGCGCCGGGCACTCTCCCCCCGGGCCGAGCTGCGCCAGCCGGTCTACTCCGAGTTCATCGCCGACCTTGAACGCCCGAGCGACGAGGCCCGACGCCAGGCCGAGGGGCTGCCATGGATGGAACGCGATCCCGTGCGCTTCTGGCAAGGCGTGTCGGCAGCGCTCCTCGTGGCACTCGTGGCGGCTCTGGTCGCCATGATTCGCTGACGCTGCGAAACGGCAATGCTCGGCACGATGCCGGCACGACGTGCATTCCCTGCACCACCCCGCTGCAAAACGAGCAGTCACACCTGACACCGAACACCGCTACGGTTCCCGACACCGCCGTCCACACGACTCGCAACGTCATGCCCTTGCCGCCCTGCCCGCTTCTTCGTCGGAAGCTCGCCCCGTGAACATGATGCAGCTGCCCACGACCACGCCGGACCGGATACCGATCGGTGACGGTGCGCTCCGTCGCCTGATCGTCATCGGCAACGGCATGGCACCCGGACGCATGCTGGAGACGTTGTTCGAGCGCATGCATGACGGCGCGTCGATACGCTGGAGCGTCACCGTCTTCAATGCGGAACCGCGCGTCAACTACAACCGGCTGATGCTGTCACCGGTACTGACCGGCGAGAAGCGCTACGAGGACATCGTCACGCACGACGATGCCTGGTACGCCGAACACGGTGTCACGCTGCACAAGGGGCTCGCCATCGCCGCGATCGATCGCGAGGCGCGCAACGTCATCGACGCCCGCGGCGTGCGGCACGACTACGACGCGCTGGTGATCGCCACCGGTTCCGTGCCGAACCGGTTGCCGATACCCGGCGTGGAGCTCGAGGGCGTGCTGGTCTATCGAGATCTCGACGATGTCGATCGAATGCTGGAGGCCTGCGGCAATGCCGGTCCGGCGGTGGTGATCGGCGGTGGCCTGCTCGGCCTGGAGGCGGCCGATGGATTGAACACGCAGGGCATGAACGTCACCGTGCTGCACCGCGGCCCGATCCTGATGGACCGCCAGCTGGATCCACCGGCCGCTCACCTGCTGGAGCAGGCGATCGAGTCGCGTGGCATCAGCGTGCTGACCGAACGGGTGAGCGTGGCATTGGAAGGCGACGGCAGGCGCGTCACCGGTGTCAGGCTGGCCGACGGCACCCTGATCGAGGCGACGCTGGTGGTCATGGCGATCGGCATCCGTCCTGCCGCGGCGCTGGCCGCCGAAGCGGGGCTGGCAGTGGATCGGGGCATCCTGGTCGACGACGGCATGAGCACCTCGGACCCGCACGTGTTCGCCCTCGGCGAGTGCGTCGAGCACCGCGGGACCTGTTATGGACTGGTAGCGCCGCTGTACGAGATGGCCGACGTGCTGGCCACGCGCCTGAGTGGTGGAGAGGCCGGCTACGCAGGCTCGACGACATCGGCCAAGCTGAAGGTCAACGGCGTGGATCTCTTCTCGGCCGGAGACTTCGCGGACGCTCCCGGGCGCGAGGAGATCGTGCTGCGCGATGCCGCCGCCGGGGTATATCGACGGCTGGTACTCGAGTCCGGTCGCATCGTCGGCATCGTCATGATCGGCGACACCGCCGACAGCAACTGGTTCTACGACAAGCTCAAGCGCGAGGAGGACGTGACCGAAGGCCGTGACACCCTGGTGTTCGGACAGGCCTTTGCGGGAGGACGCGATGCGGACCCTACGGCAGCCGTTGCAGCCTTGCCCCCTGAGGCGGAGATCTGCGGTTGCAACGGCGTGTGCAAGGGCCGGATCGTCGACACCATCCAGCGCCTGGACCTGTCCTCGCTGGACGAGGTCCGCGCTCACACCAAGGCCTCCTCCTCGTGCGGCACCTGCACCGGCCTGGTCGAACAGGTCATGGCGCTGACGCTGGGTGAGCGGTTCGAGCGCCGCGCCGTCACGCCGGTATGCCCCTGCACCGAGCTGGGGCACGACGACGTGCGGCAGCTGATCCGCACCAGGGCGCTGCGCAACATCCCCGAGCTTATGCAGGCGCTGGAATGGAAGAGTTCCTGCGGCTGCGCGAAGTGCCGACCGGCCCTGAACTACTACCTGGTGTGCGAGTGGCCGGAGGACTACACCGACGACTACCAGTCGCGCTTCATCAACGAACGGGCACACGCCAACATCCAGAAGGACGGCACCTACTCGGTGGTGCCGCGCATGTGGGGCGGCGTGACGTCCTCCAGCGAGCTGCGCGCCATCGCCGACGTGGTGGACAAGTTCGCGATCCCGAGCGTGAAGTGCACCGGCGGGCAGCGCATCGACCTGCTCGGCGTCAGGAAGGACGACCTGCCGCTGGTGTGGCACGACCTGGGCAAGGCAGGGTTCGTGTCCGGGCACGCCTACGCGAAGGGCCTGCGCACGGTGAAGACCTGCGTGGGCACCGACTGGTGCCGCTTCGGCACTCAGGATTCGACCGGACTGGGCATCCGGCTGGAGCGCTACCTGTGGGGCAGCTGGACGCCTGCCAAGGTAAAGCTGGCGGTGTCCGGCTGTCCGCGCAACTGCTCCGAGGCCACCTGCAAGGACATCGGCGTGCTGTGCGTGGATTCCGGCTACGACCTGGTGTTCGCCGGAGCGGCCGGGCTGGACATCAAGGGTACCGAACCGTTCACCCACGTCGGCACCGAGGACGAGGTCATCGAACACGCCGCCGCGTTGATGCAGGCCTACCGCGAGCAAGGCCACTACCTGGAACGGATCTACAAGTGGGCGGCCCGCGTCGGTCATGACACGGTGCGCGCGCAGATCGTCGACGATGCCGCCAACCGCGCAGCGCTGAAGGCGCGCTTCGATCGCTCGCAGAAGGTCGCTCAGGTGGACCCGTGGGCCGCACGCGCCATCGCGGGCGAGCAGCGCTACGAGTTCGAGCCACTGGCCACCTTGCCACAGCAGCACGCCGAACCTCGCCAGGCCCTGGAACAGGCTCGGGAGGCCGCGTCGTGAGCGCCGCGATGCAGGTGCGTCCGGTGCAGTGGATCGAGGTGGGTCGAGTCAGCGACATTCCGGTCCGCGGAGCACGGCGCGTGGTGCGCGGCGAAGCGGTCATCGCACTGTTCCGCACCACGGCCGACCGGGTGCACGCGGTCGAGGATCGCTGCCCGCACAAGGGTGGCCCCTTGAGCGAAGGCATCGTGCACGGCGACTGCGTGACGTGTCCGCTGCACAACTGGGTCATCGATCTGGCCGATGGCCAGGCGCTGGGTGCGGACGAGGGCTCGGTGCGACACTACGAGACACGGGTCGACGAGGGTTCGATCCTCTTGGCCGTGCCGGACGGCTCTTGATCCCGTCGGATGCGCCGACGGACCCGGTGCGCACCACCTGTCCCTACTGCGGCGTCGGGTGCGGTGTCGTCGTGTCGAGCCCACGTGGCTCCGACTGCCGGGTGAAAGGCGATGCCGATCATCCGGCCAATGCGGGCAGGCTGTGCAGCAAGGGCAGTGCGCTGGCCGCCACCCTGGACACCGCCGATCGTCTGCTGCGACCGCGCATCGGCGCGCGGCACACCGACTGGGACGAGGCACTCGATCTGATCGCCTCCCGCTTCGCCGACACCATCGCCGACCACGGCCGCGAATCGGTGGCGCTGTACGCCTCGGGTCAGTTGCTGACCGAGGACTACTATGCGGCCAACAAGTTCGTGAAGGGCTGGCTGGGCACGGCCAACATCGACACCAACTCGCGCCTGTGCATGGCCACCAGTGTGGCCGGCCACCAGCGCGCCTTCGGCACCGACACGGTGCCCGGACAGTACGCCGACCTGGAGTTGGCGGATCTGGTGATCCTGGTGGGCAGCAACCTGGCCTGGTGTCACCCGGTGCTGCACCAGCGCCTGATGGCGGCTCGCGAAGCGCGTCCCGGAATGCGGATCATCGTCATCGATCCTCGGGCCACGGCGACAACGGCGCAGGCCGACCGACATCTGTCGCTGACGCCTGACAGCGATCTGGATCTGTTCGCCGGCCTGCTGGCGGATCTGGCCCGCCACGATGCGCTTGACAAGGATTGGCTGCAAGCCCATGTCGGCGATGCAGGGACGGCACTGGCGGCGATCGCGTCGCTGACCCGTGACGAGACCGCGCACCGCACCGGCCTCACGGCGGAGGCGGTCGCGGACCTGTTCGACGCCTTTGCCACCACGCGCCGCGTGGTGACCGTCTACAGCCAGGGCGTGAACCAGAGCGCGCGCGGCACCGACACCGTCAACGCCATCATCAATTGCCACCTGGCCACCGGGCGGATCGGTCGGCCCGGCATGGGTCCGTTCTCGATCACCGGTCAGCCGAACGCCATGGGCGGACGCGAGGTGGGCGGACTGTCCAGCATGCTGGCGGCGCACACCGAGCTGGCCGATGCCGGGGCGCGCGATCGGGTGCAACGCTTCTGGGCATCACCGCACATCGCGCAGGCACCCGGACCGAAAGCGGTCGAGCTGTTCGAGCGCATCGCCGAAGGTCGCATCCGCGCGGTCTGGATACTGGCGACCAACCCGGTCGACAGCCTGCCGGATGCGGACCGGGTGCGGCAGGCACTCGCCCGCTGCCCGTTCGTGGTGGTCTCCGACGTGGTACCCGACACCGACACCGCCAGGCTGGCCGACGTGCTGCTGCCCAGCGCGGCCTGGAGCGAAAAGGACGGTACGGTGACCAACTCCGAGCGGTGCATCTCGCGCCAGCGCGGGTTCCGTGCACCGCCGGGCAGCGCCCGTCCGGACTGGTGGCAGATCGCCTGCATCGCCCGACGCCTCGGCGCAGACCACGGCTTCGACTGGAACGGGCCGGCCGACATCTTCCGCGAGCACGCGGCGCTCAGCGCGGCGGCGGGGTCAGCCGATTTCGACATCGGTGCGGCCGCGCAGCTGAGCGATGTCGAATACGATGCGCTGTCGCCGTTCGTGTGGCCATGGCGGGCGGGCACGCGCCCGGCCGCCACCCGCTTCTTCGCCGACGGGCGCTTTCACACCGCCGACGGGCGTGCACGGATGATCCCGATCGTACCGGCGACGCCGGTCCCGTCCGCCGTCGTGGCAAGCGACCGGTCCCGCTGCTTCGTGCTCAACACCGGGCGCATTCGCGATCAATGGCACACCATGACCCGTACCGGTCCGGTGACGATCCTCAGCGCGCACCTGGCCGAACCGTTCGTCGAGATCGCGCCGGTCGATGCCGCGCACGCCTCGATCGAACCAGCCGACATCGTCGAGCTGGCGAGCGCACGCGGGCGCGTCCAGGCACGCGCCCTGATCACCGAACGGCAGCGCCCGGGCTCGCTGTTCATGCCCATGCACTGGAGCGAGGTCTGGGCCTCGCGCGCCCGCGTGGACACGCTCATCTCGGCGACTCTCGATCCGGTATCCGGCCAACCGGCGTCGAAGAGCGAGCGTGTCACGCTGGGCCGCTGGCCGGCGCGCTCGTTCGCCTACCTGCTGCTGCCGCACAGACCGGACCGGCTGCCGGCCCGTCGCGATCACTACTGGGCGCAGGCGCCGGTGCCCGGGGGCTGGCAGGTCGAGCTTGCGGCACTGGCCGGGCCGCGAGCACTTGACCGGACGTGCCGGGCCCTTCTGCGCTCGGCCGTGCCGGAGGACCAGTGGCTGCACTCGCTGGAGCAGAGCGACGTTTCGGCGGGCGGATACCGCCGCATCGCGGCGCATCGGGGCCGCCTGGTCGCCGCCAGCTTCGTCTCCCCGACGCCGACCGATGCCGCACGGCGCTGGCTGATCGAGGCACTGGATCCTCTGAACGACTCCCCCCCGATGTACGCGCTGCTGGCGGGTCGTCCGGGCGGGCGGACGACCTCTCCGGGCGCGATCGTCTGCAGCTGCCACGCCGTGGGTGCCGAAACGATCAGATCGGTGATCGCCGCCGGCGAATGCAGCAGCGTCGCCGATCTCGGTCGACGCCTGCAGGCGGGCACGAACTGCGGCTCCTGCCGGCCCGAGCTGGCCGCGCTGCTGCGAGCCACGCCCGCCCGATCCATGCTCCGCGCTACGGAATGAACCCCTGCTCCCTGGCCGAGGCGCGATAGGCATCGGCGGCATCGGCGAGCGCCTGATCGGCGGATTCGCGCCCCTGCAGGTAGTCGGCCAGATTGTTCCCGATGGCGGTGTGCAGCAGCCCCATCGGTGCCAGCATCGGGTACGGCCTGGCCCCGGCCTCCACGTTCGCCATCAGCCCGGCGGAGGTCGCGGTCGGCACGTAGCCTTCGATCAGCCAGGTCGACAGGTCGGCATGCTCCTCGAGCAGGTCCGGCGCGATGGCCTGCAGCATGATCCGGAACGAGGTATCGGCATCCACGTCGTCGATGTGGCTGGCGATGGTGAAACCGTTCCACCAGAGCGAGGCGGCCGGAACCCCGCCCTCGTCCATCGCGGGCGCAGCGGCCAGGGCGGTCAGGGCGGCCACTTCCGGCGCATCGCCCGCCGTATCCAGCAGCGCATCGGCCCGCGAGTTCCAGCCGATCGCCAGGGCCGGTTCGCCCGATTCCCAGATCGACTGCAGCTCGTTGGAATCGATGCTCAGGAAATCCGCGTCCATGTAGGCACTGAGCGCACGGAGGGTCTCCAGCGCCTCGACCCCGTGCGCCCCCTGGATGGCGGGTTCGGCCGAACCGGCGGCGAACGGCTCGCCACCCAGTCCCAGGTACAGGTTCAGGAATTCGTTGGCCAGATCCCAACCGGCCGCCAGCGTACCGACCAGAGGATGCTCCACGCCGGCGTCACGCAGCTCCCGCGCCGCCTCGAGCAGCTCGGCATAGGTCGACGGTGGCTGCAACCCGACCGACTCGAGCAGGTCCTTGCGATAATACAGGTGCTGTGCGTTGGCGTTGAACGCGATCGCCATGATCTTTCCGTCGATGCGGATCAACTGGCGCTCGGGCAGGGACGGCGCGTAGCGCTCCACCAGTGCGTCCAGCGGCCGGACCAGTCCGGCCGCCAACAGGGGCACGATGGTGTTGTTGGACACGATCGCGCTGGTGTAGACCGCGGGCATCACGCTCAGCGCGGTGACCTGCAGCGCCTTGTGCTCGCGCGTTCGCTCGGTGTCCACGCTCACGCGCTCGTCGGCGCAACGCTCCGCTCGTTCCGCGATGAGGTTCAGCGCCGCCCAGTCATCGGACAGCAGCCGAAGCGATCCCTGCTCGACCCCGCAGCCGGCGTGAGCGACGCCGACGCCGGAACAGGCCCATGCGGCGAGCATCAGCATGCCGAGGGACAGGAATGTAGAACGAATGGACCTCAAGAGAACTCTCCGGCAGGGTGTCGAGCGCGACACCATACAGGGCAATCCGACCGCAACGGCCCGCCGTTTCAGAAGTAACGATCGGCGAAGGCGTCGACCGAGGCGGCGTGCGACTTCGGCAGGCCGAGAATGTGCAGCAGCTCGACCGAGTCCGAGAAGTCCACGCGTCGCTCGCCCCGCGCGAAGCCATACGCATTGCGCCACTGCTCGGCATAGGCCGACCTTACCGAACGGCCCTCGAACCCCGTGCCCTGACGGTTGAAGTTCGGCGTGGCGTTGTCGGCGTTCCCGTTGGCGATCGTGACGAAACTGGCCCGCGACTTGACGAACGCCATACCGGCATCGGACGTCATCTTTTCGTTGAATCCGGGGCCATGGCTGTGCTGTACGACCTGAATCGTCTTCATGAGTGATGACGCCATGCCGTTGCGCTCCAGGGTCCGCAGGACATCGGCGGTGAAGTCCGACGGACCGCCTTCGGCAACGAACACGCGGCCGCCGGCGTCCAGCGTGAAGGTCCAGGCGGCGGCCGTCCTGGCCACCGCTCCGGCACCGTCGGCGAAGTGGTCCAGACACTCGCCGTAGATCGAGCGGCAGTGCTCGGTGGAACCCTGGATGAATCCGGACCGCGATACCTTGTCGCCGATCGTGCCGTTGACCACCATGTACGAACGATCCGGAAACCTGTCGAGAACCAGCTTGTTGGCGATCATCGCCTGCAGATCGTCCCAGTCCGGGCTCGAATCGAAGTGCAGGGATATCAGGTCCATTCCAGGATCGGGCGTGGTCAGCGCGTCCTGACCCACGCGCTGCAGCTCGATCCAGTCGATCGCGTGCCCGTCGGAGCGTCCCGACATCTGGACGCTGACCGGTCCGGCGGCGAAATCGCCTCGCAAGAAGAACTGGTCCTCTCCGCGCTCGGCCGCCCCGCCCACCACCCAGGCATCCCTTCCGGTGGTGTACACCTTGGTCCACGGTGCGCCCGGCAAGCGGAACCAGGAGTCGTTCGAGGCGTCGAACGACACCGGGTCGACCGCCCTCGCCCTGATCACGAGCTGGTACTCGCCAGCGGTCGGCACGTCGAAGGCCAGTTCGGTACTGCCCAGTCCGGGATTCTGGAGCTGGTTGCCGCCACGCCAGATGGCGTAGCCTGCGCCCGAGAAGCCGGAACGCTCGGTATCGATCGCCCAGCCGTTGCCCAGCGCAAGGTCCTCGGCCTCGATGCGCACGGTGCCGGTCGCGGAAGGTACGACGGGCGCCCGGGCAAGCTGCTCAACGGCCCCGCGCTCAGTGGATGGCTGCGGTGCCGTTGCCGTCCTGCCGACATCGCCCAGCACCGGATTCGCGAAGCTTGCACAGATCCAGCGGCCATCGCCTGCCGGATCGCAATCGACCCGAACCTGGGAAGTGGCCGCCGCGTAACGGCGCTTCGCGTCGTCCAGGTCAGCACCGATCACCGCAGCGCCGATCGCGGCCGGACGTTCGAGCCGGACCGGGCGTTCGAGCCGGACCGGGCGAACGATCACCGGTGGCGCCGGCAGGGTCACGGGTTCTCCCGACCCGTTCTGCCGCTGCTCGATCAAGTTCAGGTCGCGCCCGTTGCCCGATACCGTGTTACCGAGCAGCACCAGATCCTGCACCGCGGCATCGCGATTGGTATAGATCCCGACCGCATGGTTGTCGGTGATCGTGTTGCGCTCGATCCTGACATTCGCGACCGCATCGCTCTTGCCGGGCTCGGACAGCTCGATCCCGTGTACCCCGGTACGCAGCGTCGGGCCGTGATCGACGCAGTTCAGGCAGCGTCCGCCGGTAATGGTGTTGCCGCGAATCACCACCTTCTCGCCGCGCGCGATGTACACCTGCCCGCCACCCGTCATGCCGCTGCCGAACTGCGCTCGCACCGGCCATCGTCCGTAAAGATGATTGCGCTCGAAGCGGTTGCCCTCGATCAACACCCCCGCCGCCCCCAGCACGGCCAAGGCGTTCGTCGCGTTGTCGGTGAACGTGTTGCCGGTGATGACGGCATCGGTGGTGGGTCCGTCGGCGTGGCCGAGATACAACCCCAGCACACCGGAGTCGCGGACCGCGCCATCGGCGAACCGGAATCCCGCCACGCGATCGGTGTAGAGCGCATACCCCTTCGAGTGCAGCACCTCGACCCGGTCGAAGCGTATGTCCGCCGAGTCGCGGACGCGCACCATGCGCGGACACGCATCCTGCGAGCCGCAGGCGCCGATGCGCGCATCGTCGTCCAGCACCAGATCCGAAAGCGTCACCCGCTGGCTGCCGGCGATGTCCATCAGCGAGCATCCACGATGCCCGCCGGTACGAAGGATCGTGTGGTCACCGCCGTCGATCGTGACGTCCCGTCGATTGCCGAGCATCAGCGCCGGGCAGCCGGTCAGCGTGATGTCGGCCGTCAACAAGACGTTGTTCCCGGTCGCCAGGCAACCGCGCAGGGTCGATGCGTCGTCCGCGATGCAACGGGTGGACGGGGCCGGTGTCGAGGGTGGCACGCCGGCGGCCCGTCCTATCGGCGGCTCCGGCGCCAGGTCCGGCGCCAGGTCCGGCACGGGTCCGGCCACATTCGTGACATCGGCCAGCGTGGGGTCGGAGAAGCTGGCGCATACCCATCGTCCGTCACCGACCGGATCACAGTCCTGGCGAGCGAGCGACGTGGCTTCGGCGTAGCGCGTGCGAGCCTTGTCCAGATTATCGCCCACCACGGCGATGCGCGGCTGGGCGAGGGCCATGACCGGCGCGAGGGCCAGCGCGAGGAGTGTCGATCTGATCATGTGACGGTGACGATCTCTGTAGTGAATCGATCCCCTTCAGGCGCATCGCTTGCCGTCAGGATGCTGGCGCCGGAAGTTCGTCGCGCCGGCATGATACCCAAATCCGCCAATGGACTGACAGGAACATTGCATCAGTGGCACCGCTGGCCGGTGAGTCTCGAGAAAAATGCAACTCCGATACCAGCGGTGGCTCGTGCGCCGGTCGCCGATGCGCATGGCACGACGCTTCCACCCGTCTCTCGCTCATGAGCCAGCGTCGCGTCGACATGAATGCCGACGCAGCGCCCTCGAGATCGACGGGACAGACAGGGCAACCGATGCCGCCCGCCTCGACCCTTGGCGGCAGGCAAGGTGGTCGTATTGATCCGGAAGCCGGTCGAACCGACGGTACCGGCTATGGCATTCGCCAACCTTGACGGGCTCGCTCGCGGCGCGAGCCGACCAGTGAATCGATCCCGGCTCCGAGATGACGATCCGGCCATATTGCCGATTCCCGGATCGCATGCCTGATCGGCCCGATCGGTGACGTCACAGGGCGGGTCCTTCGAGCAGGAACGAAAAAGGCCGCGGAGAGCGGCCTCTGGACGAGCTGGGAACGGCGGGTTGGTGGGGCGTGCTGGGCTCGAACCAGCGACCAATTGATTAAAAGTCAACTGCTCTACCAACTGAGCTAACGCCCCGCTTTCCGCACCGCCTGACGCTGGACGATCAGGCGAGCGCGGATTCTAGCGCAAGATGACGACCCGCGTCAGGGTTCCGGTCATGTCAGGGATTCCTTTCACACCCCTTCCCGGTCCATCTGCTGCAAGCGCTTGCGCGCCAGCACACCGGCCGAGCGGCCCTGGAAGTTGTCGCGCACCGATTCGAGCATCCCGCGCGCCTCGCCGTACTCACCCTGCTCGTACAGCGAGAAGCCGATCTTCAGCCGGGCATCGGGCACCTTGGTGCTGGTCGGGAAAGATTCGGTGACCACCCGGAAATTCTCGATCGCCTCGTCGAAGCGGCGCTCGGCGTACATCGCCTCCCCCTTCCAGTACCAGGCGTTGAACGAGTACGGCCCGTCCGGATACTCCGCCAGGAAATCGTCGAAACCGGACACCGCCGCCGCATTCTCGCCTCGTGCGAGCAGGTCGTAGGCTCGTGTGTAGGCGGCCTTCTCTGCCTGGGTGGAGCTCCTGCGGACCTCGATCGGCTGGTTGCCGGCCTCGCCGCCGGATCGCGAGCGACCGGCGACGAAACGACCGGGCGATGTGGCACCGACACCGCTCCGCGGCGAGCCGGCGGTCTCGTCCAGTCCGGACCGGTCATCGGCGCTCCGCACGGTCTCGTCCAGCCCTCCCTCGAACCCGGGCAGCGACAGACCGTCCTCGCCCAGAGGCAGTGCCGCGGCTGCCCGACGCAGCATCTCCTCCTGCTCCTCTTCCAGGTCGCTGACCCGACGATCGGTATCGGCGTACAGATCGGAGCTGCGTTGACGCAGTTGCCGGTTCTCGTTGTCCAGACGCTCCAGCTCGCCGCGCAGCTCGCGAAGCTCCCGCTGCAGCCCGTCGATGCGCTGGAGCTGATCCAGCAGCGACTGGTCGAGCACACGCTCGACCCGGGCGAGCCGGGAATCGAGGACCTCCGGCGTCGGCCGGTCTTGCGCGTACGCCGGACCGAGCGGGGTGCCGGCCGTCACCGCGATCAGGATCGCGAGCGAGCCGAGCTGATTTCGTGGCATGCGCATGTTCGACGACTCCTCGGGAACGCTCAGTTCGGCACCGTGCTCTCGTAGATGATGTTGACCCGTCGGTTCAACGCCCAGGCCTCGTTGTTGTGCGCCTCGTCGACCGGCAGTTCCTCCCCGTAGCTCACGGTGCGCACCTGTGCAGGGTTCACACCCTGCAACTGCAACATGCGCGCGACCGACTTGGCGCGCCGCTCGCCCAGCGCGATGTTGTACTCGCGCGTGCCGCGCTCGTCGGTGTGGCCTTCCAGGCGCACGCGACTGGACGGCGTCTGCGCCAGGAAACGGCCGTGCCGGGCCACGATGTCCAGGAACTCGGCGCGCAACTCGGCGGTGTCGTAGTCGAAGTAGATGACACGGTCCTGGGGTGCGCGTGCGCTGTCGATGTCCTCGTCCAGCGCCTGGCCGTCCTGGGGCCCATCGATGGTCACCGGGGTGACGCGGGTGCCGCTGCCCTCGTCCGGCGGGTCCAGCGGTTCGCCCCGCCGATCGCCGGATCCGGCGCAACCCGCGAGTGCCAGGCTGGCCAACACCAGTATCGGTAGCGAGCGACGTACGTGTCGCGAAATGTTCATGCAGACCTCGAAGGTGGAAGAAAGGCGGGACGGCACACGATCGCGCTCGCTCCGCCGGGTGCTCATCGGGTGTAGGGCGACCAGGCCGGCTCGCGCACGTCGCCGCCATCGTCGAGGGTCAGGCTCTGCACCACCGAGCCGTCGAGCGAGACGGCACCCAGCGTGCCTCGACCGTCGCGCTCGGTCGCGTACAGGATCATCTGACCGTTCGGCGAGAAGCTGGGCGATTCGTCCAGCGTGCCCTGCGTCAGCGTCGTGAACAACCCGGAGGCACGATCGATGGCGGCTATCTGGAAACCGCCCTCGCCGCCGTGCACGAAGGCGACCGTGCTACCGTCCGGCGAAACAGTGGGGTCGGCATTGTAATTCCCCTCGAACGTCAGCCGACTAGCGCGCCCGCCGGCGGCATCCACCTCGTACAGCTGGGGTCCGCCGCTGCGATCCGAGGTGAACAGCAGCGTGTTGTCGTCTATCCAGACCGGTTCGGTATCGATCGCGCTCCCCTCGGTGATACGCCGCAGGTTGCTCCCGTCCACGTCGAGCACGTAGATGTCCAGGCTGCCCTCGAACGACAGCGCCACGGCCAGGCGTCGCCCGTCGGGCGAGAAGCTCGGTGCACCGTTGATGCCCTCGCGCGAGAGGATCTTCTCGCGACTGCCCAGGCTGCGGTTCTGCACGTAGATTGCCGAGTTGTAGCGCCCTTCGAACGAGACGTAGGCGATGCTGACCCCGTCCGGCGCCCAGGCCGGCGACAGGATCGGATAGGGCGAGGCCAGCATGGTCTGGGAGTTCATGCCGTCGGCATCGGCCAGTTGCAGCTCGTAGCGCCGGTCACCGACCGCGCCCGCCACCGAGACGAAGGCGATCTGCGTGTTGAACGCCCCGCTGATGCCCAGGATCGCCTCGTAGACCTCGTCGGCGATCTGGTGCGCCGCGCTTCTGATCGTCTGGTCGGTGATCTTGAAGCTGAAGCCGGTCATCAGACTCTGCTGCAACACGTCGAACAGCTGGAACTCGACCACCTGACCCTGCTCGGCCGGCCGGATGCCGCCGACCAGCAGGAAGTCGGCTCCGGTCAGGCGCCAGTCGGCGTAGCGCGGCACGTCTCCGCTGACCGGACGAGACACCAGGTCCTCGCGGTTCAACGGTGCGAAGTTGCCGCTGCGCTGCAGGTCGGCAGCGACGATGGCCGCGATGTCGCCGGGCGCCTCGCCACTGCCGGACCAGCCGAACGGCACCACCGCGATCGGGATCGCGTTGTCGGCACCCCGCGTGATCTCTATCTCGATCACCGCGCGCGCCGAGCCCGGCAGCCACGACATCAACAGCGCGACGGCTGCGCACGAGGTGATCGCCGCGCGCGCGCGCCAGCCGCCGCGCCGGGCGAATGGTCGATCGAACGAGGGGATGATCATCACGGTCGGGTGCATCCTGTGGCGGTGCGGTTGGGGGGGGTCGGTCCAGTCCGGTCAGGTCGGCCTGAAGAAGAATCGCACCTTTCGATCGAACAGTGCTGGATCGGGCGCGGCCGGTAAAGGTGAAGATGCCCACACGGCACGGGTCACCGATTCCTCGAGCGCCACGTTACCGCCCTGACACGATTCCACGTCGACAGCCAGCACCTTTCCGTCGATCGCCTGCCGCACCTCGACCACGCATTCGACGCTGCGCGCAACGGTGCCTGGTGGCGGCCGCCAGTTGCGCTCGATGCGCTGACGCAGCGACGTGAAATACAACTGCGACAGGCGCTGCAACTCTTCGCGGCGCTCCTGTTCGGCGCGGCGGCTCTCCTGCGCCGCCAGCACCCGCTCGGCCTCCAGCGCGGCGCGTTCGGCCTCCTCGCGTGCGCGCCGCTCGGCTTCCCGGCGCGCCCTTTCCTCGGCAGCGGCCTTCTCTTGCGCAGCGGCCTTCTTCTCGGCCGCGGCCCTGGCCTCGGCGGCTTCCGCCTCGGCTGCCGCTTCGGCTTCGGCTTCGGCGACGGCAGCGGCCTCACGCTCGGCGGCAGCGGCCGCTTCCGCTTCGCGAGCGGCTTGTTCTGCAGCCTCCTCGGCCTCGCGCATACGTTGCTCGTCCGCTTCCCTGACACGCTGCGCCTCGGCCCGGGCCGCTTCCCGCTCGCGCTGCGCCTCGGCTTCGGCCGTGCGTGCCGCCTCGGCTTCGGCCTGTGCCGTGGCCTCGGCCTCGCGCGCCTGCCGGACCTGTTCGGCCTGCGCCTCCACGCGCTGTCGCTCCAGCTCGGCCGCCTGCTCCTCGGCCTGGCGAGTGGCCTCCAATGCCGCTTCGCGTTCGCGTTCGGCCGCTCGCGCCTGCTCTTCGATGCGCGCCTTCTGCTCGGCCGCCTCCGCTCGTTCCAGCGCCGCCCGCTCGGCTTCGGCCTGCAAGCGCCGGTTGCGCTCCTCGTTCTCGCGCCGTTCGGCGGACAGGCGCGCTCGCTCTGCATCCGCCTCGCGGCGAGCCGCCTCGATCTTCTCGGTTTCCAACAGCAGCCGCTCCTGGGCGACGCTGATGCGTTCCTGTTCACGCTCGCGCTCGACCCGCAGTCTCGCAAGCTCGGCTTCGCGCTCGGCCAACTGACGCTCGCTCAGCGAGGCTTCCTGCTCGCGCAGCGCCTGCGCCTTGCTCTGTTCGGCTTCCAGGCGGGCCTGCTGCAATTCGCGCTGGCGCTCCAGCTCGCTCGCTTCTTGCTGCAGGCCTTCGATGCGTTCGCGCTCCTCCTGCGAGGCTTGACGCTGCTGCTCGGTCAGCTGTTCGGCCTCGGCCAGTTCGCTCTCGGCCGCGGTACGGGCCTGCTCGAGCGCATCGAGCGTGCTCTGCAGAGCGGCCTGCTCGTCGGCGACGCGCTGCGCCTCGGCCTGCTCGAACGCCTCCATGCGCTGCATCTCGGCCTGGATGTCGGCCTCGCTGACCGCCACCGCCTGGATCGGCGCCTCTTCCATGCCCGGTGGCCCGGGACGCTCGGCCTGCTCGGACAACTGCACCAGCAGCGCCACCACGATGCCGGCGTGCAGCAGCACCGACAGCACGATGGCGAGCGGGTAGCGCTTGAGGATGGCGAGCATGGGCGGTCGGTCAGCGCGGCTCGGAGATCAGCCCGATCTCGGGGGCACCCGAAATCTGCAGCGTCACCATCGCCTGCATGATCGCGCCGTAATCCACGCTGGTGTCTCCTGCCACCAGCACGCGCCGGGCGGGACTGCGGCGCATCACGGCGCTGGCCAGTCGCTGGATCTCCTCGCGCGATTTCACCGCATCCGGCTCTTCACCGATGTTCAGGTACCACTCGCCCGCGGCGTCGACCGACAGGATCAGCGGCTCCTCGCTCTGGCCGTTGTCGGCGATCGGTGTGGCATCGGCATCGGGCAGGTCGATTTCCACGCCGGTCTGCAGCAACGGTGCGGTGATCATGAAGATCACCAGCAGCACGAGCATGACGTCGATGTACGGCACGACGTTGATCTCGGCGACCTGTCGGCGCGGGCGCCGGTTGCGTGGCGGTTGCAGCCTGGCCATGCGCTAGTCATGCCCCCTGCCGACAACGTGGAACCGAACGCGGCTCACGGCTCCGGATCCTGGGCGGTGCGCCGGATGGCCTGGCGCTGCAGCACCGTGGCGAACTCTTCGGAGAAGTTCTCGTAACGGTTCATCAGCCGATCCACCTCGGTGGCGAAGCGGTTGTAGAAGATGACCGCCGGAATGGCGGCGAACAGGCCGATCGCGGTGGCGATGAGCGCTTCGGCGATGCCGGGTGCCACCATCGCGAGGGTTGCCTGCTGCACGTTGCCCAGCGCGGTGAACGAATTCATGATGCCCCACACCGTGCCGAACAGGCCGATGTAGGGACTGATCGAGCCCACCGTGGCCAGGAACGGCAGGTGCTGCTCGACGATGTCGCCTTCGCGCGACACCGCGATGCGCATCGCGCGCCCCGAACCGTCCATGATGATCTCGTCGCTGGAGGTCTTCCTGCGCAGCCGCCCGAACTCGCTGAACCCGGCCTCGAAGATGCGTTCCAGCCCGCTCAGGGTGCCGCGTCGCATGGTCAGCTGCGAGTACGTGCCGGAGATGTCGGACGAGCCCCAGAAATCGTGCTCGAAGTCCTCGGCGTCCAGGCGTGCGCGGCGCAGCTGCAACGACTTGCCCAGGATCAGCGCCCAGGAGAGCACCGATGCCAGCGCCAGGATGATCATCACGCCCTGCACCACCGGACTGGCATGCAGGACAAGTGTCAGCAACGACATGTCGGTGTTCATGCCCGGCGCTCCCGGTCATCCGTCAGGGCGGCAACGATCGCGCCCGGCAGCCGCACCGGCGTCAGCCGATCCGCATCGATGCAGGCCAGCGTCACGCAGGCGTCCACCAGCCGCTCGGCGCCGCGATAGATCGGCTGCTCGCACTCCAGGCTGGCTCGCTTGATTCGGATCATGTGGGCATGTACGGTCAGTTCATCGTCCAGGCGGGCCGGCAGACGGTAGTCGACGCGCACGGAACGCACCACGAACAGTCGACGATGTTCGCGTTGCCACGCGACAAGGTCGATGCCGGCCTGTCGCAACGCCTCGGTTCGCGCTCGTTCCATGTAGCGCAGATAGTTAGCGTAGAACACCACGCCGCCGGCATCCGTGTCCTCGATGTAGACACGCACGCTCATCGAATGATCCCGCATGCCTGATTATCGCAGACGATCCGCGGAATGACAGGCCGGCGTGACCTGCGTCACGCGTCCGGCGGCCGGACGCCGAGAGAAAATCGTCACCGTGACGACATTCCGTCACGCATGCGCAGAGATCAGTCGCGCTCGGTCGGCGGGCGATCGTCCGGCACCGTCTCGCGCGGCCGCTCCGGCACCACCAGCCCGAAATGCCGGTACGCGTGCGCGGTGACCACCCGGCCGCGCGGGGTGCGCATCAGCAGCCCTTGCTGGATCAGGTAGGGCTCCACCACCTCCTCCAGCGTGCCGGTCTCCTCCGACAGCGCGGCACCGAGGTTGTCGACGCCGACCGGCCCGCCGTCGAACTTCTCGATGATGGCGGTCAGCAGCCGTCGGTCCATGCTGTCCAGCCCGAGCACGTCCACCTTCAAGAGGTTCAGCGCCGCATCGGCCACCTCGTCCGCCACCAGCCCGTCGGCGCGGATCTCGGCGTAGTCGCGCACCCGGCGCAGCAGCCGGTTGGCGATGCGCGGGGTGCCGCGCGCGCGCCGCGCGATCTGGGTGGCGCCGCCTGCGTCGATGCGCGCCTCCAGCAGCGCGGCCGAGCGCGTGACGATGCGCGCCAGGTCCTCGGTAGCGTAGAAGTCCAGGCGCTGCACGATGCCGAACCGATCGCGCAGCGGTGCGGTGAGCAAGCCCGCCCGGGTGGTCGCGCCGATCAGCGTGAACGGTGGCAGGTCGATCTTGAACGAGCGGGCGCTGGAGCCTTCGCCGGTCATGATGTCGATCTGATAGTCCTCCATCGCCGGGTACAGCACCTCCTCGACCAGCGCGCTCATGCGGTGGATCTCGTCGATGAACAGCACATCGTTCTTCTCCAGACTGGTCAGGATCGCCGCCAGGTCCCCGGGGCGCTCCAGCACCGGGCCGGAGGTGTGCACGATGCGCACGTCCAGCTCGTTGGCGACGATGTTGGCCAGCGTGGTCTTGCCCAGCCCGGGCGGCCCGAAGATCAGCACGTGATCCAGCGCCTCCTCGCGTCGGCGCGCCGCCTCGATGAAGAGCTCCATCTGCTCGGTGACCGCCGGCTGACCTCGGTAGTCGGCCAGGCGCTTGGGGCGCATGGCGCGCTCCTGGGCATCCTCGGCGCGCTCGGTGCCGCCGATCAGTCGGGATTCGTCGCTCATCCGGCCGCCAACCGCAACGCGGCGCGGATCAACGCCTCGACGCTCTGCCCCGGTGCCTCGGCCTTGTCGAGCAGGCGCTTCGCCTCGGCCCCCTTGTAGCCGAGCGACTCGAGCGCCTCGCCGGCCTGGGTGCGGATGCCGCCCCCGGCCTCGCCGGGCATCGCCGGCGACAGGCCGGGCAAGGTGCCGGCCCCCATCGCCGCGGCTCGGTCGCGCATCTCCACGATCAGCCGCTCGGCGGTCTTCTTGCCGATGCCCGGCACCCGCACCAGCGCCGACACGTCGTCGCCCGCCACGCAGGCGATGAATCCTTCCACGCTCATGCCGGACAGGATGGACAAGGCTACCTTGGCCCCCACGCCGCTGACCTTGAGCAGCGCCCGGAACAGCGTGCGCTCGGACAGCGTGGCGAAGCCGTACAGCAGCTGGGCATCCTCGCGCACCACCAGGTGCACGTGCAGCGCCAGCGCCTCGCCGGTGGCCGGCAAGGCGTAGAAGGTCGACATGGGCGCCTCGAGCTCGTAGCCCACCCCGCCCACGTCCAGCAGCAGCGAAGGCGGCGCCTTCTCCAGCAGCGTACCGGACAGTCGGCCGATCATCGGCGCAGCCCCCGGCCGCGCGTGCGGCGTCGCGCCGGCAGGCGCGATACCGTCGCCGCACCGCTCACCAGCGCCCGACCGCGCGAGTGCGCGTGACAGATCGCGATCGCCAGCCCGTCGGCGGCGTCCGCCTGCAGCTCGGCGCTCAATTCCAGCATCGCGCGCACCATCACCTGCACCTGCGCCTTGTCCGATCCGCCGGAGCCGGTGACCACCTGCTTGACCGCGCGCGGCGCGTACTCGGACACGCCGATCGCACGGCTGACCACCGCGGTGATCGCCGCCCCTCGCGCCTGCCCCAGCTTCAGGGCCGACATCACGTTGTTGGACAGGAACACCTGCTCGATGGCGACCTCTGCCGGACGCCATTCGGCCACCACCTCGCCGATGGCGGCGTGAATGTGTCCCAGCCGGTGCATGAAGGTCTCGCCCTTGACCCGGATGTGGCCGTGCGCCAGGTGAAAGCTCTTGATGCCGTCGGTCTCGATCACGCCGTAGCCGGTGATCACCGAGCCCGGATCGATGCCCATCACGCGCACCAGCGCCGGTGAGTCCGTCCTGTCGCGCATGCGGATCGCTCCGGTTTCGCCGTTGCCGGTCCGCCGCTCAGGAACCGTAGGCGTCTTCGGGAATCTCGGCGTTGGACCACACGTTCTGGACATCGTCCAGATCCTCCAGCGCATCGATCAGCTTCAACAGCTTCTCGCCCTGCTCCACGTCCAGCGTCACGTCGGTGGAGGCACGCATGGTGACCTCGTCGTGCGCCGGCTGGTGCCCGGCCGCGATCATCGTCTCCTTGACGTCGACGAAGGTCTCCTCGGTGGTGATGACTTCCAGGGATCCGTCATCGCTGGCCAGCACGTCGTCCGCCCCGGCCTCCAGTGCCGCCTCCATGATCGCGTCCTCGTCGGCATCGTCCGGGTAGGCGAGCACGCCCTGCTTCTCGAACAGGTAGCCGACCGAGCCCTGCGCGCCGAGGTTGCCGCCGAACTTGCTGAACGCGTGCTTGACGTCGGAGGCGGTGCGGTTGGGGTTGTCGGTCATGGTGTCGACCATGATGGCGACGCCGTTGGTGCCGTAGCCCTCGTAGCGGTTCTCCAGGTAGGTCACGTCCTCCAGCTCGCCGGCGCCCTTCTTGATCGCCCGGTCGATGGTGTCCCGGGTCATGTTGCCGCCCAGCGCCTTGTCCACCGCCAGGCGCAGCCGGGGGTTGGAGCCCGGATCGGAGCCGCCCATCTTGGCCGCCACGGTGATCTCGCGGATGAACTTGGTGAACAGCTTGCCGCGCTTGGCGTCCTGCTTGCCCTTGCGGTGCTGGATGTTGGCCCACTTGCTGTGACCGGCCATGCTGGTGTGCTCGTCGTGTTCGGGCGGTCGCGCACCGCCCCGGATAGCCCACGAGCCTAATGCGCGCAGGCGTGTCGAGCAACAGCGGAATGGAGCGACCGACCGGCTCGCCCCGGGTCCGTCAGGCGCTCTCGCACGCACGCTCGTACGATTTCGGAGTTCGACGCCGAGATCGTACGGGCTCGATCGTGGCGCGCTGACGAATCAGCCCGTTCGTGCGACCGGGGACCCGCGACGCCACAACCTATCGTCGACAAGCGTCCGGGCCGATCCAGCGCCTCGGGAAGGTCCGGGTAGTCGATCCGCCGATCGCCGCGCCGGAAGGTGATGGTGCCCGCCGCCGGATCGCGCGCCACGACGTCCTCGCGCCGCACCTTGCCCACCGGGGTGTCCAGCACGAAGCGGGTGGCGTTGATCCAGGAGGGAGCGGAGCGGTCGAGCGTGTCGGCGATGCGCTCGAAGCGGGCGAAGGTCATCCTGAACGGCGCCGAACCGATGATCGGCTCGGGCAGGAACACCGACAAGTTGCGCACCTGCAGGTCGTCGAGCAGCGTCAGGTGCTCGATCAGCAGGTCGGCGTGATCGTTGACGTTCCTCAGCAGCACAAACTGGTTGTAGCAACGGATGCCGTCGCCGCGCAGCCTCGCGATGGTCGCGCGCACCGCGTCGCACGGCTCGTCGGGGTGGGCGAAGTGGAACATCAGCCGCACGCCGGCGGCTGCCAGCAGGGCACGCTTGGCCGCGTCGTCGAACACCTTCGGGGCGAAAGCGATGGTCTTCGTGCGCACGCTGATCGAGTTCACCTGCGGGTGCGCGGCCAGCGGTTCGAGGATGCGCGCAAGCGCCTCGAGCGGCAGCGTCATCGGGCCCCCACCGGACAGGATCACCTCGCGGGTGGCGGGCCGCTGCGCCAGGTGCTCCAGCAGCTCCGCCACCGCCGCGTTCACGGCCGCCATGCCGCGCGCCTCCCAGCCGGCCAGCACGTCCTGGCGGAAGCAGTACTGGCAGTGCGCCGCAGGTGGCTTGCTTCAGCGTAGCGTGCAGTTCACCGACGGTGTCCGATCGTCTCTTCTGGAGTTCCCGGGCTCGCTCACCATCCTGACCCGGTACGGGAACGACGGCACGGTGGAGTTCCATCAATTAGCGCCCGCGGGCAACGAGCGCCTCTTCCCCGGCGATACCGCATCCGCCGCGACGCTCTTCGCCACGACGAACGTCATGATCAACGCGGACGGCACTCGTCTGAGTGCTTTCAGCGCGGACGAGTTCAGCTACTCGAAGGCTGACTACGAAATCGAACCGGCCACCGGAGAGCTCACCGGTACGTCGCGTCCCACGCTCACGTTCGGCCTTCCGGTTCCACCCACGCCGATCGAGGGCAACTTGTGGAGTGGAGCAACCCTCGTCGATGTCCACGCGACACCGGGCGCGGCGCTCTCGCCGGACGAGACGTTCGACTACTACTCGACCACTCCCGAGGGCGCCGCCGTGCTGGCCGGGGAACAGTCGTTCTACAGCATCTTCGGCGCTCCCGAGAAGGCCCTGTTCGTGGCCCGCGTCCGTTTCAATCGAGGAGAGGGGGGCATCGAGCTGTTCGAGGCGTTCATGCCGGACAGGACCGCCCTGCTGGGCGATCCCGACGCGCTGGCAGCCTACGATGTGCAGTTCGACAGGTTGTTCACGCACATCTCAGCCAGTGGAACGAGCCGAAAAGGAGGCATACCCGCCGGTCAGTGGGACGCGGGAATGCGCATTCTGCTCGCCGCTGGCGCAACCGAGGCCATGGGCCATTCGCCGGAGCTGGTGACGATGGTGCTCGAGGATCTGGATCGCGGCTGGAGCGTCGCGAAGGATCTGGACAGCGGGGCGACCCACAGCTCCTGGCAGCCGCTGTTCCAGTCCCGAAAAAGCCACATCGTGATCGATCTCGGAAATCTGATGTTCAGCGTCGGCCGTCCGGAAGATGCCCAGGACACCTTCGCCCACGGGATGGCTCACTCGCTCGATGCCTTCGGCAACGACAAGAAGGACGGTTTGCCCACCTTCTCGTCGACAGTGGACAGGGATCTCTACATCGCCGCACGGGGAGCGCTGTTCGAAGAGCACGAAAGCGGTGCGCCTTCCGTACCGATTACCGAAGAAATGAACTACGCATTTACCAACGTCAAGAAGTTCTGGGCCCAGTTCTCGGAGCTGTTCCTGAGCAATGCAACGAACGCCGAAACGATCCGCGCAGTGTCACCCGAGTTGCACGGTGTACTCAGTCGCTTCTACGACATGAGGCATCCGTGAGTCATGACCGTTCATTCCCTTTCCTACCTTCTGCACCGGGCGAGTGACCTGTTCCGTCGCGCCGCACTCGCGAGCCTGTGCACGCTGATGGCCGCGTGTTCGTCTAGCTCCGACAGCGAGCTTGATGATCTCGGTGTCATGACCGATGTCTACTATCTGAACTCTCGGATCGACGGTAACAAGGTTTACCTGCGGAACAACTTGAACTGGGAACTTCCCCTTGTCGAGGGGTCGCCGGAAATACCGTCACTTCAAGTGGTGGCGCGTCCGCCTGGTCCTTCGCCGACAACGAGGCGGTCATGATCACCAGCCTGGACCGTCTGGTCGGACCGGTCACGAGCCTGGTCGTGCTGGCCGACGAGGGTCTCCTGCAGATCCGACGTATACGGCCCGATCAGGCCGATCGCGAGTTCGCGGCCTGGAAGCTGATCCCGCTCGAGGACGGTCGGTGCCGGATCGCCAACGTCGGGTTGGGCGACGAGCTGGTGCTGAGCGTTACCGACTTCCGCGAGCGCACGGACGGATCGCGCATCTACACCATCGAGATGGCGGCGGTCGATCCCGCGTTGTCCCAGGATTGGGTCATCACCCGGGTGGGCGACCCGCCCGGCGACTTCGACCGGCGCTGCGGCGAACTGCCCCGGTAGGCCGTTGTCAGTGATAGCCACTATCGAGGTACCCGCGACCTCCGAAGGGGCCGAGGGGTTCTGTTGGCAATTCCCCCGAAAAGACGGCCACCACTCACCGCGGATCATCCTTGTCAGCACCGCTCGTGACGCCAGCGTCCTTCCGAGGCCCGTTCCATGCGATCCAGGATGTCGATGGGAATACTGATGGACGTGTCTCCGACATCGAGCATGCCACGGGCGGAAAGGAGGAACCGGGTCGAACGACCTTCGATGACCGAGTACGGGATCAATAGCGGCGAATGGAAGGGGTAGATCACCCGGACCCCTCGCGACACCCGAAGGGGGAGTCCGTCGGTGCGGAACCCGACGTTCACGAGCTCCTGCAAGGAGACCACCCCCATCCGAGCCGCGTTCCAGAACCGGACGGGTCCGTCGAATCGACCGTCGAACGGGTACCGCTTGCGCAACTCGAGCCAACCGGTGAGACGGGCGACCAGCCAACCGAAACCGAGGTAGAGCGGCAAAGCGATGATCCCCGCTGAAAGAAGTCGCTCGGGTTCCATCAACCGTACCAGGGTTCACGTCCGAGGCAGACGACAACGTACCGGGACAAGTGTTGGCAGTCACATAATTCCGTGAACCGCGGCGTCTGATGGCCCGCACTGCTCCGAACCCGGATTGGCTGGAGAACGGTGCAATGCGGCAGGAACCGCCCGCAGCTCGACGTCCCCCGGCATCAGGCCGCAGGCGTGACGAGTTCGAGCACAGCGATCGTGATGCACACTGATCCCCGGTCTCGACCTCGCAGGAGGAGGTGGCCCGCCACGGTGACAGCCGTGCGGGCCGGTGGCCGGTGTGCAGCTACGTTGGAGGACGTCTCTCACCGGCGAGGATTATGTTGCGCTCGAAGGCTGGTCCGTGGCAACTCCCGCGGGCTGTCCCTGGCACCCCGAAGGCGGCTGTGGCTTCAAGCGCCACGGCACCTACGCCCGGGTCTGGCCCCGAGGCTGCCTGATCGCTCGCTACTACTGTCCGAGCACCGGCCGGACGGTCAGCCTGTTGCCGGACTGTCTGGCGGCCTGGCGCACCGGCTCGCTGGAACGGGTCGAACGCGAGGTGCTGGGGATCGAGCGTGCCGGCTCGCTGGCCGCCGCCGCTGCCGGACAGCGTCCCGAGATCGAGCTCCCGGGTGCCTTGCGCTGGCTGGCGCGCGCTCGTTGGCACGTCAGCGCCGGTCTTGCCGCGGTGCGGATCCTGGTGCCCGAGCGCTTCGAGCACGTGCCGCTGAGTATCGAGGGGTTCGCCGCCGCCCTCGGATTGCCCCCCACCGAGGCGGCCGTGCTGCGCACGCTGCGCGGTGTGGTGCCCGGTGAGCTCGGTTCGGTCCCCGCCCCGCTCGGGTTCGATCCGCGACGAGCTCGTGTGCAACGCACCGGATCACAGGGGCAACAGGAGGCGGGGGCTGACGCGGCACCCGGGCATCGCGAGGCTCGCACGCTCACCCCCACCGATGTCGATCCGCCCGATGAGCCCGCGCAACCACACCCCTGAACTGCTCGACAAGATCGCCGTGTTCCGGCACGCCCTGGTCTGTCGCCTGCTTGTGCCCGAGCACGATCGGCACGAGCGTGCCGTCGAACTGGAGCGCATCCTCACCACCGAGCACGCCATCCCGGGCACCACACGCACGCGCATCGCCGACAGCACGCTGCGCGACTGGGTCCGGCAATACCGCACCGGTGGCTTCGAGGCGCTCAAGCCCAAGGCACGCATCGATACCGGCGACTCGCGGGCGCTGGACCCGCAGGCGATCGAGGCGTTGCTGGCCCTGCGCGAGGCCGAGCCGCAGCTGTCGATCCGGGCGGCGATCAAGCTCGCCCGCGAGCAGGGCTCCATCGAGCCGCACGCAAAGGTGGCGCACTCCACCGTGCACCGGCTGTTCCAGCGCCACGGGCTGGGCGGGCGTGGCCGGCATCGCGATGCCGGCACCGATCGGCGTCGCTTCGCGTTCGCCGAGCCCGGGCAGCTATGGATGAGCGACGTCATGCACGGGCCCGGGGTGATGATCGGCGGGCGCCGCCGACGCGCCTACCTGATCGCGCTGATCGACGACGCGACACGGGTGATCACTCACGCCGAGTTCGCATCGAGCGAGTCGCTTCGGGCCTTTCTGCCGGTGATGCGCCGGGCGTTGCTGCGACGCGGCATCCCCGAACGGCTCTACGTCGACAACGGCGCAGCGTTCCGTGCCCATCAGCTGTCGCTGATCTGTGCACGGTTGAACATCGCACTGATCCACGCCCGCGCCTACCAGCCCGCGGGCAAGGGCAAGATCGAGCGCTTCTTCCGTACCGTGCGCGCGCAGCTGCTGCCCACGCTCACCGAGCACGATACCGCAAGCCTCGAGGCGATGAACCGTCGGCTTGCCGGCTGGATAGAGGGCGAGTACCACCACCAGCCGCATCGCGGGCTGGACGGTGATACACCGCTGGACCGGTTCGCCGCCGGGATGGCCTCGGTGCGCTTTCCCGACAACGATGCGCAGCTCGAAGAGCTGTTCCTGTTCGAGGCGAAGAGGAAGGTGGCCTCGGATCGTACCGTCTCGCTGGAGGGGCGGCTCTACGAGATCGATGCCGCACTGATCGGCGAGAAGGTGACGCTGCGCTACGACCCGGCGCGACCCGCCGCCCCGATCACGGTGGTGCACGAGGGGCGTGTCATCGAACGCTCCCGGCTGGTGGATGCGTACGCGAACTGCTTCGTCAAGCGCGACCGGCGCACCGGCGTGACCTCACCCGACACGGCGGCGAGTGCGCCGAGCAAGGGGCTCGCGTTCGCCAGGCTCGGCACCGGCACCGGCACCGGCACCGGCACCGGCACCGGCACCGACACCGACACCGACACCGACACCGACACCGACACCGACACCGACACCGACGATGATGTCGCGGGAAGAGCATCGTGAGTACCGCGATCGGCACGGCGCACAGCTACTGCAAGCACTT
>Ga0115029_1000530_pt1 | contig 36779 bp, 30 predicted proteins | sample SidtaG_3_FD_87297 | JGI IMG/M metagenome (GOLD analysis project Ga0115029, IMG submission 87297) | Marine algal microbial communities from Sidmouth, United Kingdom - Sidmouth_Asex1 metaG | ecosystem: Host-associated > Algae > Red algae > Unclassified | place: Sidmouth, United Kingdom | collected... | reverse complement strand
TGCGATATGGTCATCCATGACGGGCGCGCGCGCGATCCTCTGACCCGGCTGAAGACCGAGCGGCACACACATTTCATTGCGCAGACCGTGCCCGGTTCCGCGCGGCGGCAGTGGATTGCCGGAACGCTCAAACCCAGCGGTCGCGTGATGATCGATGCAGGTGCGGCGGCGGCGCTCGCCAGGGACAAGAGCCTGCTGCTTGCGGGGGTGGAGCGGGTCGAGGGCGCTTTCGAAAAAGGCGACGCCGTTGACATTGTCTGCGGTGAGGTCATCGCGCGGGGTCTTGCCAATTATTCCAGCGTGGAAGCCAACCGCTTGGTCGGAGTACAGAGTGGCGACATCGACGCGGTGCTCGGCTATAGTAATGGCGCGGCGCTGGTCCACCGCGATACCCTCGTCAGGCTATGACCGACATGACCGACATGACCGACATGATGGAGATGGGGCGCGCGGCACGATCCGCCGGGCAAGTCTTGCGCCTGTCGAGCGGAACGGTGCGAGATGGAGCTATCCGGGCAATGGCCAAGGCCATTCGCGCGGGTCAAGACGCCATTCTCGCGAAGAATGCCAAGGACATGCATCGCGGGCGCGGCAAGGGCTTGAGCGGAGCCATGCTCGACCGCCTTGCGCTCGATCCTGATCGCATTGCCGGCATCGCGAACAGCCTCGATTCGATTGCGGAACTGCCCGACCCGCTTGGGCGTACGCTGGAGGAGTGGACGCAGCCGAGCGGACTCCGCTTTACCAAGACCACCGTGCCCATCGGCGTCATCGGCATGATCTATGAGTCCCGCCCGAATGTGACGGCCGATGCGGGCGCGCTCTGCGTCAAGGCGGGCAATGCCGTGATCCTGCGCTCGGGCAGCGAGGCCATCCGGTCGAGCCGGGCCATGTACCGTGAGATGGCAAAGGGACTTGTCGAAGCCGGGCTTCCCGCAAGTGCCATCCAGCTCGTCGAGGACACTGACCGCGCCCATGTCGGGGCGATGCTTGGCGGGCTCGACAAAACCCTCGACCTTATCATTCCCCGTGGCGGAAAAGGGCTTGTCGAGCGTGTGCAGCGCGAAGCCCGCGTGCCTGTGCTCGCCCATCTCGACGGGCTGAACCACACTTATGTCCATGAGAGTGCGGACGCGGATATGGCGCGGGAAGTCGTGCGCAATGCCAAGCTGCGCCGGACGGGAGTCTGCGGCGCAACCGAAACCGTGCTGTGTGACAATGCCGATATGGCGCGCGCTCTCGCGACCCTGCTCTTGGCGGAAGGTTGCGAGGTCAGGGCTGACGGCTTTGCAGGGCCGGGCATGACGGCCGCGACCCAAGCCGATTTCGCCACCGAATACCTTGCGCCCATCGTCAACATCGCCGTGGTGGATGGCCTCGACGCTGCCATCGCCCACATCGCGCGATATGGATCCGGTCACACCGAAGCGATCATTGCAGAGGACGCAGAGGTCGCCGCGCGTTTTCTTGCGGCCGTCGATGCCGCTATCGTCATGCACAACGCCTCCACGCAGTTCGCCGATGGCGGAGAGTTCGGCTTTGGCGCAGAAATCGGCATCAGCACCGGACGACTTCATGCGCGCGGCCCGGTTGGGGCGCAGCATCTCGTCACCCACAAATATCTTGTGCGCGGCGACGGTACAATTCGTGTTTAGATGGGGCGCGCCCGGATGAAGCGCAAAAAAGGTCTCAGCATCGGGCTGTTTGCGGGCAGCTTCAATCCCGCGCATTCCGGCCATCTCCATCTTGCCAGCACCGCCATGCGCGCGCTCGATCTCGACCGCGTCTGGTGGATGCCGACGCCGCAAAACCCGCTTAAACCCGCCCAGCCGCCCTATGAGCAGCGCGCCGCGACCATCGCCGCGCTCGGCCTGCCGCCCCGTATGGAGGTGAGTCATTTCGAGCGCGACTGCGGAACGCGCTACACCATCGACACCTTGCTGGCGCTCCGCCGCCGCTATTGCGCGCATCGTTTTGTCCTCCTGATCGGGGCGGACAATCTGGCGCAGATACCGCGTTGGCGCGATTGGCAGGCAATCTTTGCCACTGTGCCCGTCGCCGTCATCAGCCGTCCCGGCAGCGCCGCTCTGAAAGCGCGTCTGGGCCGCGCCGCCCGGCATTTTTCGCAGTCCCGCTTGCCGGAAACGGCAGCCGCCACACTGCCATTTGCCTCACCCCCGGCATGGACTTTTCTGACGGCCCCGCACAATGCCGAGTCCAGTTCGCGTATCCGCGCCGCAACATCTGCGCTATAGGTGCGTTGAGCCAGTAACACCGGAGAAAACCACTGCCTAAACCGACCAAAAACCCTGTCGTGCCCGAAACCAACCCGTCGGGCGGTCATATCCCGATCGACAATCCGGAAGAATTGCTGATTCATCCCGACGACTCTTCCAGTGTGCTCGCCACCAAGATCGTAGACGTCCTCGAAGAGCATTCCGCCCAGGACATACTGAGCATCAATACGCGCGGGCGCAGCTCGGTCGCCGATGTCATGCTGATCGCGTCCGGTCGCTCCAACCGCCATGTCGCGGCGCTCGCCGATTACGTAAAGCAGGACCTCAAGGATGCCGGCCACAATCCCGGCATGGAAGGCGCTGAGCGCGCCGACTGGGTTCTGGTCGATGCGGGCGACGTGGTGCTTCATATTTTCCGGCCAGAAGTTCGCGTCTTCTACAATCTCGAAAAGATCTGGTCGCTGCCCTTGCCGGAATCCCTGCGCGCTGTCGCCGAAGCCGCCCCCGAAGACTGAGTGCGCATCATCTTGCGCGCTTCCGGGGCCATGCGCTCCGGGCCGGAGCGCGAGCTCACCGACGACTATCTCCGCCGTGCACAAGGTCTGGCCCGCGCGACCGGTTTTCTCGGCGTCGAGGAACAGGAGCTCGCCCCGCGCGGCAAGTCTGATCGCACCACAGAAACCCAAGCCCTCCTCGACAGCATTCCCGACGGCGCCGCGCTCATCCTCCTGGACGAGCGCGGCAAGACTCCGACCTCCCGCGACATCGCCTGCCATTTCGCCCGCCTCCGCGATGATGGCATCGGCGACTGCGTCCTCCTGATCGGGCCAGCCGACGGCTTCGACAAAGCCCTCCTGCCTCCCGCCACCAAATGGGCCTTCGGGGCGCAGACCTGGCCGCATAAATTGTTGCGCGCCATGGCTGCCGAGCAAGTGTTCCGCGCCCTCTCCATCCTCGCGGGAACTCCGTATCACAGAGATTGATCTTTCAACTGAACCTAAAACTGACATCTCGTCTTTTCCGCGATACAGCGCCCCGTGCGCCTGATTTGTCTCATCCTCGCTCTTTTGATTGCGACCCCGTCACTGGCTCAGGATCGCACGCTTGACGATATCGCCACCGAGTCCCGCGAGGCCAAGTCCGAAGATGCCCGCCTCCGGGCTGAACGCACCCGTGTCGAAAGCCTTGTCACCGACCTCAAATCCCAAATGTCCACCGTCTCCCGCGAAGCCGACACCCTCGAAGCGCAAGCCGCCGCGCTCACCATCCGCGTCTCCGATCTCGCCGCGCAATCCATCGATCTGACCACGCAAGTCACCCGCGACCGCGACTCCATTGCCCGCCTCATCGCAACCCTCCAGCGGATCGAGGCCAATCCACCACCGGCCATCGCGGCAGGCGACACGGCCATCTCCGCCGCCCGTGCCGCCAGTCTTTCCGCGACGCTCGCCGCCCGTCTCAAATCCCGCACCGACCAGCTCGCCGAGGACCTGGCTGAACTCGACAGCGTCCGCCGCCAGCTCGATACCGAGCGCGCCCGCCTTACCTTACGTCTCGACACCCTCTCGGCCCGCCGCGCAGACCTCCGCGAGCTCTCCCGCGAGAAGGCTGCGCTGCTCCGCTCCCTCGATGACGCCCAAGCCGTCCAAGCCCGCCGCATCGCGGCGCTCGCCTCGGAAGCCGACACCCTTCGCGAACTACTCGCGCGCCTCGAAGCGCAATCCAAAGCCGAACCCCGCGTCAAACCCGTGCCTTCCCGTCTTGGTCCGCTCGGCGTTATTCCCCGCTTGAAACCCGGCATGAGCGGTGGCCCCGTCGCCCTCCGCCCCCTTCCCGAAGGTCTCCGCTTCGCCGATGCCCGCGGCCAGATCGGCCTGCCCGTCCGTGGCCGGCTCACCTCCCGCTATGGCGGCGATCGCCGCGGCCTGACCGTCCGATCCGCCTCTGCCGCCCAGGTCACCAGCCCCTATGGTGGCCGCATTGAATTCGCCGGGCCATTCAAGAATTATGAACGCCTCGTTATCCTCAACGCCGGCGACGGTTACTTCCTCGTCCTCACGGGCCTTGGCGAAACCTTTGTCAGCAGTGGCGAATCCATCACTCTCGGCGAACCCCTGGGTCAGATGCCCCGCAGCTCCGATCCCGAACTCTACATCGAGTTTCGCAAAGACGGCCGCCCCATAAACCCAACCCCCTGGCTCCGCCCCACAGGCGCCTGACGCGCAGCCGAAAGCGCCCGCACAAACAGCCCGCCCTGCAGAGCATCCATGTCGCTCAAACAATCGGAGCGCATACACGGGCTCCCGCGCTAGACGCGGGACCTCCCCCGTCCAACCCACTCTTCCTGTTACAACGCATCCCCGGATTTAATCCGGGGCCGCGAGCCCTCGCGCCATTCCCGTCAGGCCCACCCTCCCGCGATCCCGGATATTTGGCAAAGTCAAATTCCGGGAATGCGTTTTTAGTTTTATTTGTCTCTGTTTGTGCCTTCGGCGAAGCCCTCCACCACTCCCGCACAAACCGCTCCGGCATCACCTCGCAAGGCCACACCGGTATCGGCGCCTCATACCTCGGAGAGGCGCGGAGGATTTGAGTTTTGACCTTCCGCATACCACGCCCCGGCAGCCTTGCGAGCGCGAACTCACGCGCTTTCGATGGAGACCCCGGCGTTCGTTGGGGTGACGAAGCGGTCCCGAAGGGAAGATCCGATCGTCGATCGGATGTAGCGGAGGAACCAGCACGACAGTGCTGGCCCTGGGCAAGCGCCACTCTCGCCTTCGCTTCCCACCGCTCCAGCGCCCCCACACCGCCAAGCCGATCACACATATTCATCCGCAGAGCTTCACTGCCCAGCATCGCCTTCTTACGCGCCGCCCGCCGGTTCCACCGCTCAGCAACCAAAATCCGCTTCTGCAATATCGCCATCCACCCCACGATCAACGACAGCAGGCCAAACCCCGCATCCCCCTCATCCTCCACGACACGCAGAGCCAAGCCCTCCACACGCTCCATCTTCGCAAACAGAGGAGCCGTGTCGTGAACGTCAGCTTTCGGAGGTGCTTTCCAAGTCTTCATGCGCCCAGCATAAGGGCACTCCCCCAGGGGGTGGATATATCTCCCGATATTTCCGCAAGCGCCTGAAAGCGCACAGCTTTCCCGACACTCTAAGTGCGGATATATCTCAAACTCCGCGAATCCACTCCAATAAACCGCTCATCCCGGCGTATGGCGCGCTGTGCACGCAGCGGAACCTAAGATGTCGATGCAAGCCGCACGATGCCTCCACCCCATCACGCCTCTGGATCCCGGCCTATGCCGGGATGAGCGGGAGGGAAGGGAGCAAGGGCGCAGTCGCAAACCTTCTCACTTCTCACTTCTTGCTTCTCCCTTCTCACTCACCCGCACCACCCACATCCAGCACACCCGTCGCTACCGCTCCGGTTCCTTCACTAAATCCGTTCGACAATCGGATTTTGGCTGCGCCACCGTTTCGTCATTTCACAAACTTATCCACAGCTCCATCCCCATCCGCACACCTTAACACGGCCTCAACCCCACCTTTACCCCCGATAAACCATGTTCACCCATTGTGAGGCATACAAACCCATCCTATCCCATGTCATACCACCATGTGGGCAGTCTCGCCCGCGCATGGCAAAAGGAGATCGCAGACCCCGTGTTTCTGTCCACAACGACAAACACACTTGATGCCAAGGGCCGCGTTAGCGTGCCCGCGCCTTTCCGTGCGCGCGTGGCAAAGGACGGTTTCGAAACCGTTGTTATCTGGATGAGCCTCAACGGTGACTATCTCGAAGGCGCCACGCTCAGCTATCTCGAGCGCCTGCAGGACTCCCTTGATCAGATGGACCCCTTTGACGAGACGCGCGAAGCCATGGAGCAAGCGATCTTCGGCGGGTCGGTCGAACTCGGCTTTGACTCCGGCGGCCGCATCAGCCTCCCTGCTACGCTTATCGACGCAGCCGGCCTCGCCAAGAAAGCCACTTTCGTCGGCGTCGGCCGCACTTTCCAAATCTGGAACCCCGACGCCCACGCCGCCCATCTTGAGACCGCCCGCGCTACTGCGCTCGCCAATCGCTCTCAAGTTCCGACACCCACGCCGAAAGCCAGGACGTGAGCGCGCGTCCCCACACACCCGTCATGCTGTCCGAGGTGCTCGACGCCGTTGCCGCCCAGCCCGGCGACACCGTCATCGACGGCACGTTCGGCTTTGGCGGCTATACAGAAGCGATCTTGGGCCAACACCCGAAGGGAACGGGCGCTAACGTCATCGCGCTCGACCGTGACCCCCGCGTCCGGCTCCGCGCGGATGAACTGGTAGCAAACTATGGCGAGCGATTCCGCTTTATCGAAACCGCCTTCTCCAAAATGGATCAACTCGACCTCGATCCCGTGGACGCCATCGTCCTCGATATCGGCGTCTCTTCCATGCAGATCGATCAGGCCGAGCGCGGCTTTTCCTTCCTGCGCGAAGGCCCGCTCGATATGCGCATGGGCGATTCCGGCCCGACGGCCGCGGACGCCGTCAACACCCTGTCACGCGAGGATCTCCTCGCGCTCTTTCGCATTTACGGCGAGGAAAAGCACGCACGCCGCGCCACCGACGCGATCATCCGCGCCCGCGAGGAAGAGGTCATATCCACCACGGACGGACTCGCCAAACTCATCGAAGACACGCTTGGGCGCCCGCCCGGCCCGCGCGGTAAGATTCATCCCGCCACCCGCATATTCCAGGCGCTGCGCATCTTCGTGAACGACGAACTGGGCGAGCTCTCTCGCGCCATGTGTGCGGCGGAAAGCCTGCTCAAACCCGGTGGTCGCCTCGTCATCGTGACCTTCCACTCCCTCGAAGACCGTTTGGTCAAACGCTTCCTGCGCGACCGCTCCGGCGAGGTCGAAAGCGTCTCCCGCTACGCGCCCGCACCCGAACTCACCGGCCCCGCCGCGACCTTCACACTCCTTAAACGCTCGGCCATCAAAGCCTCCAAGACCGAGGCCTCCCGCAACCCCCGCGCACGGTCGGCCAAGCTCCGCGCCGCCATCCGCACCGATGCGCCTGCGCAAGCCTGCGGCGACACCGACTACCCCGGCGTCCCGCACATCTCCGTCTTGGGCGAGGGGCTGGCCGCATGAGCGTCGCCTATAATGACAGCCTTCGCGCCTCGCGCCGCCTGACGGGTTTCCTCCTGTTCGTCATCGGCGTTGGCCTCACCATTGGACTTTTCTACGTCAAGACGCGCGCCCGCACGGCCACAAACGACGTCCGCACGCTGGAACGCCAGATCGCCACTGAACAATCCGCCATCGACGTTCTCCACGCCGAGATCGCCTTTCTCGGATCTCCCGCGCGTCTCGCGGCCATCGGCGAAGCCCGCCTCGGTCTCGCCCCGACCGATCCTGCGAACCTCGTCAGCGCCTCCGCTATTCTGGACATCCCGCTCCGTCAGCAGCCCGCACCTGTAGAGGGCACGACCGATGAGTAATTTCAGCACGCCTCGTCTCCAGGTCGCAAACGACGAATACGACGCCGTCCGCGAGGGTCGCACCCGCATTCGCATCGGCGCTTTCATGTTTCTCGGCGCGCTCGGCGTGGCCGTCCTGCGCCTTACCGACATCGCGCTGACCACTCCGAACGCGAGCGCAAGTGCGACTGACGCCACGCCCATCCCAGCCCGCGCCGACATCACCGACCGCCACGGTGAACTCCTCGCGACCACGCTGACCACCCACTCGCTCTATGCCGAGCCTGCCCGTATCTGGGACGTCGAAGAAACCGCAGCCGCGCTCCTCTCTGTTCGCCCCGATCTCGATCCTGCCAAGCTCCGCCGCGACCTCGCCTCCGAGCGCTACGAAATCCGTCTGGAGCGCGGCCTGACCCCGTCAGAGCGTCAAGCCGTGTTCGAGCTTGGCCAGCCCGGTCTTACCTTCCGAGAAGAGCCCCGCCGCGCCTATCCCAATGGCCCGCTCGCGGCCCACATCATCGGCTATACCGATGTCGATCTCAACGGACTCGCAGGTGCCGAACGCGCACTCGACCTCTCAACGCCCACAGCACTTTCCATCGACCTCCGCGTCCAGCACGCCCTCACCGAAGAACTCGCCAATGGTCTCGCGCGCTTCGAGGCCGACACCATCGCCGGCATCGTGCTCGACGTGAAAACGGGCGAGATCATCGCGATGGCGAGCCTGCCGGATTTCGACCCCAACCATGCGGGCGCAGCCTCGACACAATCTAAATATAATACCGCCGCAATGAGCACCTATGAACTCGGCTCCGTGTTCAAGCCCCTCACACTCGCCCTCGCTCTGGAAACCCAGACCTCCACCACGACGGAGATGTTTCCCGTGCAGAAGGGCTTCACCATCCAGCGCAAGCGCATCAAGGATGACCATCCCTCCCGTGTGCCCATGAACATGGCCGACGTGCTGGCCGAATCCTCCAATCGCGGCACCGCTCTCATGGCGCTCAGGGCAGGGGACGACGCGCAGCAATCGTTCCTCGCCGATCTCGGCCTTTTCGACCGCGTGGCCTATGGCCTCAAGGAATCCGCCCGCCCGCAGCTGCAAACGGAGTGGCAGGATATCACCACCGTCACCGTCTCCTATGGCCACGGCATGAGTGTCTCACCGCTCGCCTTCATCGCCGCCTCCGCCGCACTCTTTAACGACGGCACCTATGTCGCCCCGACCATCCTCAAGCGCGACAAGCCGGAGGTCACACGTCGCGTCATGTCCCGCCGGACCGCCGAGACCGTCCAGGGCATGATGCGCTATGTCGTCACCGACGGCACCGGCCGAAAATCCGATGTCGAGGGCTATGGCGTCATGGGCAAGACCGGCACGGCCGACAAGCCGGGCGTCGGCGGCTATGACGGCCGCAGCCTCGTCACCAGCTTCATCAGCGGCTTCCCCTACGGCGACCCGCAATACGCGCTGCTCGTGACCTATGACGAACCCAAACCCGTTGAGGGCACACACGGCTACGCCACAGCAGGCTGGAACGCCGCGCCTACATCCGGCGCCATCATCGCGCGCATCGCCCCGCTGCTGGGCATCGAAAAGCGCCCTGTCGAGCAGACGATGAGCCCTTGGCCAAATAACAAGAATGCGGCGGATGACTCATGAGTTACACTGGACTCACATCCGACTCCCGTCAGGTCAAACCCGGCATGGTCTTCGCCGCCATTCCCGGCACAGCGCAAGATGGCCGCGACTTCATCCCGCAAGCCATCGCGGCGGGTGCATCCGCCATCCTCAGCCTTCCCGGCACGACCGCCACCGTCCCCGTCATCGAGTCTGACAACCCCCGTCTCGCCTACGCCCATCTCGCGCGCGAGCTTTACCCCGCCCAACCCGACACCCTCGTCGCCATGACGGGCACGAACGGCAAATCCTCCACCGTCGAATTCCTCCGCCAGATCTGGCAGCGCACGGGCCACACCGCCGCAAGCTTTGGCACGCTCGGCATCACTACCAAGTCCGGCACGACCCCGCTCACCCACACCACGCCCGACGCCGTCGCGCTGCATAAGACACTCGCGCAATTAAACAGCCAAGGCATCACCCACGCTGCGATGGAAGCCTCCTCCCACGGCCTCAAGCAATACCGCATGCACGCCGTCACGCTTAGCGCGGCAGGCTTTTCCAACCTCACCCAAGACCACTTCGACTACCACCCCACGGTCGAGGATTATTTCGAGAGCAAACTCAAGCTTTTCAAAGACCTGCTGCCCAAAGGCTCACCCGCCGTCATTACCACGAATGACGAGTTCGGACGCCGCGTGGCCGACGCCTGCGACGCGCTTGGCCACGATACCATGCGCGTCGGCTGGACGGGCGAAGACATCCGCATAGACGAGATCACGCCGCGCGCTTCCGCGCAGGACATCACCCTGGTCATCCGCGACAAGCGCCTCTCGCTTCATCTCCCGCTCGCGGGCGAGTTCCAGTCACTCAACGCCGTCCAAGCCATCGGCCTCGCCATCGCCACGGGCGTCGATGCCAACGACGCCGTCATGGCCGCAGAGTTGATGACGGGTGTACCGGGCCGCCTGGAACCCGTCGGTCACACCCGCGACAAGGCTCCCGTCTTCGTGGACTTTGCCCATACCGAGGACGGCCTCGACAAACTCCTGCGCAGCGTTCGCCCACATACAATGGGTAAAATCGTAGTCGTCTTCGGCTGCGGCGGCGACCGTGACGCGACCAAGCGCCCGCTCATGGCGAAAGCGGCTTGCAAACATGCCGACACCGTCATCGTCACCGATGACAATCCCCGTTCCGAAAGTCCCTCCGCGATCCGCGCCGAGGTCCTCACGGGTTGCCCGACGGCCTCGGAAATCGGCGACCGCGCCACCGCCATCCGCGAAGGCATAAAGCTACTAGGCCACGGCGACTGCCTCGTCATCGCGGGCAAGGGCCATGAGCAAGGCCAGATTATCGGCGACCGCACCATCCCATTCTCGGATCAGGACGAAGTCCGCAAAGCGCTCAAGGAGCTCGGCCATGACCAATAAACCACTTTGGACCTCCTCGGAAATTGCGGCCGCGACCGGCGGTGCAATTAATTCACCCGTCACCAAAAACCGTGAGTTCACGATCTCGGGCCTCTCCATAGACACGCGCGACATCGGCGCGGGCGATCTTTTCATCCCCCTCAAGGCCGAACGCGACGGGCACGACTTCATCGCCAACGCCTTCCGCAACAACGCCACGGCGACGCTGTCAGAGACTCCCATCAACGGTCATCCCGGCGTGATCGTGGACGACACCCTGGCCGCGCTCAATGCTCTCGGCACTGCCTCACGCGATCGCTCTTCCGCCATCCGCATCGGCATTACGGGCAGTGTCGGCAAGACCTCGCTCAAGGAAGCGCTCGCTACGGTCTGCGAGGCGGCTGGCCCGACACACAAATCCGTTAAATCCTTCAACAATCATTGGGGCGTGCCGCTCACGCTCGCCCGCATGCCACGCGACACCGAATTTGGCGTGTTCGAAATGGGCATGTCTGCAGCGGGCGAGTTGACGGAGCTCTCCGCTCTCGTGCGCCCGGACATTGCCGTCATCACCAAGATCGCGCCCGCCCACCTTGCACACTTCGACAGCGTCGATGCCATCGCCCGCGCCAAAGCCGAGATTTACTCCGGCATCGCGGATGGTGGCACGGCGATAATCAACCTCGATTGCGCTTATGGCCCGCGGCTTGCCAAGAAAGCCCAGAAGTCCGGCGCGACCATCATTACCGTCGGCAAGTCCGACAAGGCCGACTTCCGCATCGGCGACGTGCAAGCCCTCGCCAACGGCTCCGTCTTCGCGCTCCACCATGCGGATGAAATCCATCCCGTCCTTATCAATATTGCGGGCGATCATTGGGTCACCAATGCCGCGCTCGCCGTCGCCACCGCCCACGCCGCAGGTATCGCGATTGCCGATGCCGTGGAGTCCCTCACCACACTCGGCGCGATCAAGGGTCGCGGAGAGCGCTTCGACGTCGATCTCAACGGCGCGCAGCTCACCATCATCGATGAGAGCTACAATGCCAACCCCGAGTCCATGCGCGCCGCCATTACAGCGATTGGTGAACGTCCGGGGCGCAAACTCGCCGTGCTCGGCTCCATGTTAGAACTCGGTGCGGATGAGCTCGACATGCACGCCGCGCTTTCGCACCCCCTGGTGCGGGAGGGCTTTGCCCGCGTCTTCACCGTCGGCGAAACGATGCGCGCGCTTAAAGGCGCGCTCCCGCAGAAAATGCGCGCGGCCTGGTGCAAGGATGCGGACGCCGCCTGGGACGCACTCCTGGGCGAGGCACAGGACGGCGACACCATCCTCATCAAGGGCAGCAACGGGGCCGGCCTCGGCGCCCTCGTCGAAAGGTTGCACACCGTAAATTTTAGCGCACAACAGCGCGGCAACGCACATGCCAACTCGACATCTGTGGGATACCGATATGCTTTATGAATGGCTGGGCCCGCTCGGCGACGACTTCCAACTTTTCAACCTGTTTAATTACATCACCTTCCGCACGGGCGGGGCGGTGATGACGGCCATGATCATCAGTTTCGTCTTCGGTCGGCGCACAATCGACTGGCTCCGCTCCAAACAGGGCAAGGGCCAGCCCATCCGTCTGGACGGCCCGGAATCCCACATCATCGAAAAAGCGGGGACGCCGACCATGGGCGGTCTGCTGATCCTCGTCTCCATGCTGATCTCGACGCTGCTCTGGGGTGACTTGCGCAGTCCGTTTCTCTGGACGATCGTGCTCGTCACGGTGGGCTTTGGCGCGATCGGCTTTTTCGATGACTATCAGAAGGTTACGCGCCAGTCGCATAAGGGCGTGTCGGGCAAACTCCGCTTGCTATTGGAATTCGTCATCGCCGCTATTGCCGTTTACATCCTCATGGGTGCCTTCCCGCAGGACGATAACTTCGCGACCGGGCTGGCCATTCCCTTCCTCAAGGACTTTACCCTCAATCTCGGCCTCTTCTTCATCCCCTTTGGTGTGCTCGTCGTCGTAGGCAGTGCAAATGCCGTCAACCTGACGGATGGCCTCGACGGTCTCGCCATTGTCCCTGTCATGATTGCCGCCATGAGTTTTGCCATGATCGCCTATATCGTCGGCAATAGCGTGTTCTCCGAATATCTCGGCGTGCCGTCCGTCCCCGGCAGCGCCGAAGTAACCGTCTTCCTCGGCGCCATAATCGGGGCCAGTCTCGGATTTCTCTGGTTTAATGCCCCACCCGCCATGGTGTTCATGGGCGATACAGGCTCTCTCGCCTTGGGTGGGGCTCTCGGCGTCACCGCGGTCGCCACCAAGCACGAGATCGTGCTCGCCGTCATCGGAGGCCTGTTTGTTTTAGAAGCCGTCAGCGTCATCGTTCAGGTCGCGAGCTTCAAGCTCACCGGAAAGCGCGTCTTCGCCATGGCCCCCATCCACCACCACTTCGAGAAAAAGGGTTGGGCCGAACCCACCATCGTCATCCGCTTCTGGATCATCGCCATTATCCTCGCCCTCATCGGGCTGAGCACGTTGAAGCTGCGTTAGGGTGATGGAGTACTCCACTTACGATGGAGGTCCCGCATCAAGTGCGGGAGCCTTGCATACATATCTAATTAAGCACCACAAGTTCCCGCACTTGATGCGGGACCTCTCACGTCTTGTTGCGCCCTCGTGATCCTCCCCACCACATATCGCGACCAGACCCTCGCCATCTTCGGCCTCGGCCGCACGGGCATCACCGCCGCCCTCTCGCTCCAGAAAGCGGGCGCGGACGTGCTCGCCTGGGACGACAATGCCGACACCCGCGCCGCCGCACTCGAAGCCGGCGTCACCCTCTCCGACCTCAACACCGCCGACTGGAGATATATCGACGCGCTCCTGCTCTCCCCGGGCGTTCCCCACCACCTTCCCGAAGCGCATTGGAGCGCCACCGCCGCCCGCGACGCCGACACACCCATCATCTGCGATGTTGAAATCTTTGCGCGCGACATGGCCGCCCGCACGCCGCGCCCCAAGATTATCGCCATCACCGGCACCAACGGCAAATCCACCACCACCACGCTGATCGGGCATATCCTGACCCATGCGGGACGCGACGCCCATATTGGCGGCAATATCGGGCGCGGCGTGCTCGACCTTCCCGAACCCACCGATAAGGCCCGCCGGGAAACCATCTATGTATTGGAGCTCTCCTCCTATCAGCTCGAGCGCTCTCCCTCGCTTCACGCCGATGCCGCCATTCTACTCAATCTCAGCCCCGACCATCTCGACCGTCACGGCGACATGGCCGCCTACACCGCCGCCAAGCTCAACATCTTCGCCAATCAGACGACCCCGGATGCCGCGATTATCGGCATAGACACGCCCGCCACCCGCACGATCTATTCACGCCTCAAGGCCCGCAATGGCCGCAGCATCATCCCCGTTAGCACGCAGTCAACCGTCTCTCACGGCATCAATGCCGTAAATGGGCGCATCTCGGACACCACGTCGCGCAAGGCCGTATCCGTCATCGATCTGACCGACGTGCCCACATTGACAGGCCGTCATAATTACCAAAACGCCGCCTGCGCCTATGCCGCTTGCCGGACCGTCGGGCTCACACCCGAACAGATCGCGCGCGGCATGCAGACCTTTCCGGGCCTTGCCCACCGTATGGAAATCGTCGGCACAGCCGGGCCCGTCACCTTCATCAATGACAGCAAGGCCACCAATGCCGAAGCCGCGTTGCAGGCCCTCCGCGCTTTCCCCGACATTCACTGGATTGCCGGCGGCATGCCCAAGGCCGGCGGTATAGAACCCCTGCGCGAGACGTTCCCGAACGTCACCAAGGCCTACCTCATTGGCAGCGCCGCTCAGGGCTTTGCGCGCACTCTCGATCGTGTGCCCCACACACTCTCCGGCGACCTCGCATCCGCCGTGCGCTGCGCCGCGCGTGACGCCTTTGCGCATGGCAAACCCACCACCGTCCTCCTGTCGCCTGCCTGCGCGAGCTTTGACCAATTCGCCAATTTCGAAGTTCGTGGCGACGCCTTCCGCGACGCGGCGACCGCCATCATCGACATGTATAAGGCCGAGGCCAAGAGGCGCGCATAAGTGCAGGCGGATAGGTGGGCCTTAACCCCCCGCTAACCATGCTCGGCCACGACCCACCTATGGTCGCCACCACCTTCCAGCTTTCGCGCACCAATACCTCCGCCCTCGCGGAGTGGTGGCGCAGTGTCGATCACCTCCTGCTAGGCATGCTGATCTGTCTGATCGGGGCCGGGCTGATCCTCTCCATGGCGGCCAGCCCCGCCGCCGCGCAGCGCATCGGTTATGCCGACCCGTTCTACGTGCTCTACCGACACCTCTTCTTTGCCGTCGCGGGTCTATCGGGCGCACTGACGCTCTCCTTCTTCTCCGTCACCCAGGCCCGCCGCTTCGCGCTGCTCGCCATGCTCGGCGCGCTCGTCATCCTCCTGATCGTCGATGTTTCGGGCCACACGGTCAAAGGCGCGACCCGCTGGATCCGCATCGGCAGTTTCGGGCTACAGCCGTCGGAATTTGCCAAGCCTGCCTTCATCGTCTTCGCTGCCTGGATGTTCGCCGCCGCTAAGCGCAGCCCCGACACCCCGGCCTTTCCCATCGTGTTCGGGCTTTATCTCGTCCTCATCGCCTTCTTCATGCGGCAGCCCGATTTCGGCCAGAGCTTCCTTCTCACCCTCTGCTTTGCCGCGGTCTTTTTCTTCGCAGGGCTCAGCCTTGCCTGGCTCGCGCTTTTCATGGGTGTCAGCTTGCTCGGCGGCGTCGGGGCCTATCTGGCACTTCCCCACGTTCGTTCGCGTCTCGACCGTTTCCTCAACCCCGAAAACGCCGACACGTATCAAACCGACAAGGCGCTCGAAGCCATAGGGCAGGGCCGCCTGTTCGGACGCGGCCCGGGCGAAGGCGCGGTCAAATATCAGCTTCCCGACGGTCATACCGATTTCATTTTCGCGCTGACGGTGGAGGAGTTCGGCCTCCTCATTTCCGCTGCCCTGATCATGCTGCTCGCGGCGTTTGTCATGCGCGCCTATCGCCTTGCGCTCCGCCTGAACGATTATTTCCGCCAGCTCGCCGTCGCGGGTCTTGCCACAATGATCGGGATGCAGACCGTCATCAATCTCTTCGTCAATCTCAACCTCGCCCCGCCCAAGGGCATGACGCTCCCCTTTATCAGCTATGGCGGTTCCTCCATGCTCGCGCTTTGCTTCGCGGCGGGCCTCATTCTCGCCTTCACCCGCCGTCATCCCGGGGCCTTCGGTTATGGAGATTAGGGGCTATGGCGACTAAACGACTCCTTATCGCGGCGGGCGGCACGGGCGGACACATGTTCCCCGCCCAAGCCCTGGCCGAATTCCTGACAGTGCAAGGCTGGGAGGTCGCCATGATGACCGACCCGCGCGGGCATAAACACACTGGCAGGATTCCCGCCGAGCCGATCCTCGAAATCCCGTCCGCAACCATCTCGCCGCGCTACCCGATCAAGGCCGCCCAAGGCCTCTTCATCCTCCAGCGCGGAACCTCGCGCGCCAAGGCCTTCATGCGCGACTGGCGTCCCAATATCGTCGTCGGCTTTGGCGGCTATCCGGCCTTTCCCGCCATGCGCGCCGCGCAGTCGCTAAAACTCCCGACCGTCCTGCATGAACAAAATGCCGTCTTGGGTCGCGTCAACCGCGTCTTCGCCCGCCGCGCGAATGCCGTCGCCTCCGGCTTTGACGTCCTGCAACGCCTGCCAAAGGGTGCCACCCACACCGTCACGGGTAACCCCCTTCGCCAGCAAGTCCTCGACGCCATCCCCGACAGCTACACCGCCCCGGACTCAAATAAGTCCGGCGACATCCACCTCCTCGTCGTCGGTGGCAGCCTTGGCGCGCGCACCATTGCCCAGACCGTCCCCCGCGCCGTCACCAAGCTTCCACCCGCGCTGCGTCGCCGCCTCGTGATCACCCAGCAGACCACCGAGTCCGAACTCGACCGCGCCCAGCTCATCTACACCGACGCCGGCGTCCGGCATCAGCTTGCGACCTTCTTTGCCGATATCCAGACCCATCTCTCGCGTGCGCACCTCGTCATCGGTCGCGCCGGTGCCAGCAGCGTCAGCGAATTCGCCGCCATGGGCCTACCCAGCATTCTCGTCCCCCTCGCCATCGCCATGGACGACCACCAAACCGTCAACGCCTCGGCACTCGCCCGCCGCAATGCCGCCGTCATCATGCCGGAGTCCACCTTCAAACCCGACGCACTCGCAAATGTGCTTGAGGAGAAACTGCATGACAGACACTGGCTTGAAAGCGCGGCCCGCGCCGCTAAGGACGCCGCTCGTCCCGACGCCACGCACGCGCTCGCGCAACTCGTGGTCTCCGCAGCAGGTTAAGCGCCTTATGTCCTCTCCTCACGTTCGCATGCCCTTTCCGACCGGGCCCATCCATTTCGTCGGCATAGGCGGCATCGGTATGAGCGGCATTGCCGAAGTCCTGCTTAATCTCGGCTATGAGGTGCAAGGCACGGACATGAAGGCATCCGAGAATGTCGAGCGCCTCCGCAAACGTGGCGCCGTCGTGCATATCGGTCATGACCCGAAATACATCGAGGGCGCAGGCGCGCTCGTCGTCTCCACCGCCATCAAGAACGACAATCCGGAACTCGTCGCCGCCCGCGCCCGCTCCATCCCGGTCGTGCGCCGCGCGGAAATGCTCGCCGAGCTCATGCGCCTGCGCTGGGCCGTCGCGATTGCGGGTACCCACGGCAAGACCACCACCACCACCATGATGGCGGCGCTGATGGAGGCGGGCGAGCTCGACCCCACCGTCATCAATGGTGGCATCATCAACGCCTATGGCTCCAACGCCAAACTCGGCACGGGCGACTGGATGGTGGTCGAGGCCGACGAGAGCGACGGCTCCTTCCTAAAGCTGCTGCCCACTGTTGCCGTCGTCACCAATATCGATCCCGAGCACATGGAGCATTACGGCGATTTCGACGTTCTCCGCCTCGCCTTTGAGAGTTTCATCCAGAACCTCCCCTTTTACGGTTTTGCCGTGCTCTGCACCGACCATCCGGAAGTGCAGGCCTTGGTCGCGCGCATTACCGACCGCCGCATCGTCACCTATGGCTTCAACCCGCAGGCCGACGTCCGCGCCGAAAACATCCGGCTGGAAGCGGGCGGCACGCGTTTCGATGTCGTCTTCCGCCCCCGCGAGGGCGGCGAGACCTGGACGGATCTCTTCCTGCCTATGGCCGGAAAGCACAATGCCCAGAACATGCTCGGCGCTATCGCCGTCGCCAAACGCCTCGGCATTTCCGAAGATCACATCCGCGCAGGCCTCGAAGGATTCGCAGGCGTCAAACGCCGCTTCACCGTTGCGGGCGAAGTGGGCGGCGTCACCATCATCGACGATTACGGCCACCACCCCGTCGAGATCAAAGCCGTCCTCCAGGCTGCGCGTCAGGTCTGCTCGGGCAAGGTCCACGCTGTCGTCCAGCCCCACCGCTACTCCCGCCTCGCCGACCTGTTCGAGGACTTCTCCACCTGCTTCAACGACGCCGACTCCGTCCTCGTCGCCGAGGTTTATGCGGCGGGCGAAGATCCCATAGACGGCATTTCCGGCCCCGACCTCGCCAAATCCCTTACCCATCACGGCCACCGCAACGCCGCTCCCATCACACGCGACCAACTCGCCGCCACGCTGAAAGCCCGCCTCCAACCCGGCGACCTCGTCGTTTGCCTCGGCGCAGGCGACATCACCACCTGGGCCAATGCCCTGCCAGCGGAACTCGCTGACGCTCGTGCTTAATCTTTTTATTCCGCTCATTCCGGCGAAGGCCCGAACCCAGAATGTGGCTTCAAGCGATGTCCTGGGTCCCGGCCTACGCCGGGATGAGCGGATTGGGATAGTTTAACCCCATGCTCTCCCTCCCCCCCGTCCGCGGCAAGCTCTCCTTTGACACCCCCCTCGCGCCCTATACCTGGTTTCGCGTTGGCGGCGCGGCCGACGCCTTTTTCCTTCCCGCCGACGAAGCCGACCTCGCCAATTTCCTCGCCACCATCGATCCGGCCATCCCCGTCACGACCCTCGGCGTCGCTTCCAACACCATCATCCGTGATGGCGGTATCGAAGGGGTGGTTATTCGGCTTGGCCCGGCCTTTGCCAAGGTCGCGACCAACAGCAAAACTGTTACCGCGGGCGCGGCCGCGCTGGATGCCCGTGTCGCCAAAGCCGCCGCCAAAGCCGGAATTTCGGGTCTCGAGTTCTACGCTGGCATCCCCGGCACGATTGGCGGCGCACTGCGCATGAATGCGGGCTGCTACGGCTCCGAGACCAAGGACGTCCTCGTCTCCGCCGTCGCCTTGGAACGCTCGGGCCGCCGCGTGGAGATGAGCGCGGAGGATTTCGGCTACACCTATCGCAGCTCCACAGCTCCGCCCGACCTCATTTTTACCCAGGCCACCTTTGCGGGCACGCCTGACGACACTGCCGCCATTCAGTCTCGCATGGACGCCATCACCGCCCGACGTGAAACCACCCAGCCCATTCGTGAGAAAACCGGCGGCTCCACCTTCAAGAACCCCGAAGGCGATAGCGCGTGGAAAGTCATCGATCGCGTTGGCGGGCGTGGCCACCGCGTCGGCGGCGCGCAAATGAGCGAGCTGCACTGCAACTTCATGATCAATACCGGCGCCGCCACCGCCGGCGATCTCGAAGCCCTCGGCGAAGAGATGCGCGCGCGCGCCCGCACCGAAGGCACAGATCTGCAATGGGAGATCAAACGTATCGGTCGCTCTATCGAGGGCACTTAGTGTGAAAATCGCAGTCCTCATGGGCGGTATCGGCGATGAGCGCGAGGTCAGCCTCGTCACCGGGCAGGCCTGCGCAGATGCTCTTGCGGCGGAAGGCTTTATCGTCATCCCTCTCGATCCTGCGCCCGATACGATCGACGCCCTTGTCACAGCCGCCGCCCCCGACGTGGTCTTCAATGCGCTGCACGGCGACTGGGGCGAGGGCGGGGATGTCCAAGCCATCCTCGATCGCATCGGCGTGCCCTACACCCACTCCTCGGCCAGCGCGTCGCGCGCTGCCATGCACAAGACCACCGCCAAGCGCATCCTCGAAGCCGCCGACCTGACCACCGCCGAGGAGCGTCTGCTGCCGCGTGCCGAGATCGCTCGCGGCGGAGCAATGCCCACACCCTATGTCGTCAAGCCCAATGGCTCCGGCTCCTCGGCCTCCGTTCATCTGGTCATGCAGGAAACCCCCGAAATCCTTGCTAAAATTGCCTCCGATACAGAGCTCGATCCCCAAGCCCTGGTTGAGCGCTACATCCCGGGCCGCGAACTTACCTGCGCCGTCATGGACGGCAAGGCGATGGCGGTGACGGAAATCATTCCCGAGGGCTGGTATTCCTATGAGGAAAAATACGGGGCAGGGGCCGCGCGCCACGTCCTGCCCGCCGACATTCCGTCCACAGCCTATGCGCTGTGCATGGCGTGGGCCGAACGCGCGCACACAGCCTTGGGGTGCTCCGGCCTTACCCGCACGGATTTCCGCTTCGATGACACCGACCTTGATGTGGATAACGCCAGCAAAACGGACATGGCTAACAGAGTCGTAACCCTTGAGCTCAATACTCAACCCGGAATGACTCCGACGTCGCTGGCCCCAGAACAGGCCGCGTGGGTGGGCTTGGAGTTCGGCGAGTTGTGCCGGTGGATTGTCGAGGACGCATTATGCAGGGACAGGCAGGATTTGCGTCGACAAGTGGCGGAGCGGGTGCGGCCGCAATAGGACGCGCCCAGACCTGGACGTCCGCGCATCTGCGCGCCGCCACACGGTCGCGCCGTGGTTTCTACCGCCTCGTCGGTTTCATCGTCGCCAGTCTTTCCCTCCTCGTATTCTTCGGCCTCTGGATGGCGGGCCTCCTGCCGCAGGTTCGCGACGGCATTGACAACACCCGCCGCAACACACTCATGGGCATGGGCTTCACGGTCGAGCGCATCGACATCATCGGCGAGGGCTACCTGCCCGAATACGACGTCCGCGCCGCGCTTCAGGCGCGCGAGGGCGACTATTTCTTCGACCTTGATCTCGACGCCGCTCAAGAACGTCTGGAAACTCTGCCCTGGGTCGAACACGTGGTTGTGCGCCGCCTTTGGCCGGACCGATTGGTCGTGCAAGTCATCGAAAAGCGCCCCGCCGCCGTCTGGCAGCGCTCGGGACGGCTCAGCCTGATCGATAGTGCAGGCGACATCATCGGCCGCGAAACGGATGTGCGTGCCTACGCCCTATCCGACACGCTGCCCCATCTCATTGGCGATCGGGCCAATCTCCACCTCGCCTCGGCGCAAAGCCTTATTGACCAGCCGCTCGTCCGCGACCGCCTCCGCGCGGCCATTCGCGTGGGCGAGCGTTGGGACCTGGTTCTGACGGAAGATCTGACCCTGCAGCTCCCGGTCGCGTCCCCCGCAACCGCGCTGTCCGACCTCGCCCGCCTGCATGACCAGACCCGCATTCTCGACCGCCGGATTGCCGTGCTCGACCTCCGCCTGTCCGATCGTATCGGCATACGCCCCGCGACCACACCCGCCAGCTAGGTGAACACACTCACCGACAATCCTCGTCTTGCTGCCCCTCGCAAGGACAAGAAGGCCGACACCGTCGCCGTGCTCGACATCGGCGCGTGCAAGACCGTCTGCATGATCGGCCAGGCCGATGACAGCTTTGGCGTCCGCCTGCTCGGTCACGGCTTTGGCGTTTCTGCCGGGCTGCGTGCGGGCGCGATCGTCGATATGGAAGCGACCGAGGCCGGCATCCGCTCGGCGGTCGAAAAGGCCGAACGCGCCGCCGATGCCACTATCCAGTCCGTCTCGGTCAACGTCTCGTCGCGGACACTCGTCTCCCGCCACGTCAACCTGTCCATGGATTTCGCCAGTGGCGAGATCACCGCGCGCGACCAGAAAAAGCTCATTCGCGCGGCGTTTGCCAAGATGACCTCGCCGCACCACGCCATTCTGCATGCGCTCCCGCTTGCCTGGAGCGTGGACGGGGCCGACAACATCCGCGACCCGCGCGGCATGTATGGCCGACGCCTGGGCGTGGATATGCACTTCGTACTGGCAGAGCTCGGTGCGCTCCGAAATCTTTCCCGCGTGATCGAGCGTTGCCACCTCCGCATCCGCAACGTCACCGCCAGTCCCTATGCGTCGGGCCTCGGTGTCCTGACGGCGGATGAGCTCGATCTCGGCGCAACGCTCATCGACCTCGGCGGCGGCGTGACCACCCAGGCCGTCTTCCGCGACAATGCGCTATTATCTGTGTCCGCCCTCGGTGTCGGTGGCCAGACCCTCACTTCCGACATTGCCCGCGGACTCTCCACCCCTATCGAGGCCGCCGAGCGTATCAAATCCATCTACGGTTCGGCACTGCTGGGCGCGGACGATCTGGAGGCTATGGTGCCGTGCCCGCCTATGGCGTGTGACGAAGAAGTGACGCATCACCCCCGCTCCCTGCTGACCCATATCGTGCGCGCACGGCTGGAGGAGACCTTCGAGATTCTGCGCGACCGCCTCGTCAAGTCGGGCCTCGATGCCTATTCTGGTCGCCGCGTTGTGCTGACGGGCGGCGGGGCGCAGCTGACAGGCGTGCGCGAACTCGCCGAGCTCGTCTTCGAGAAGCAGGTGCGCATCGGCAAACCCACCTATATGCAGGGCCTGCGCTCGACCCTGTCACAGCCGAATTTCTCCGTTGGGGCAGGTCTTCTACGCCGCGCTTTCAATGACGATGGCGACGTTATCACAGGCGCACCCGACCTTTCCGGTCGTCTGCACACCCTGGCGGCCACCCCTGGCGGGGCGCTCGGCAAGACCGCCCGATGGCTGCGTGAAAACTTCTAAATCACAGCCGAACCGGCCTCGACTAGACACGGCTCGACTCACTCCCGCCACTTTTGTGTGATTAACAGCGACTTTCCGAACACGGTTAAGCCGCGTTTAAGAATCTTAACGCAAGACTTGGCCAACACCGCGCCAAACTACCCAGAACAGGCGCGCACAACATCACCCGGGGTTCTCTCATGCCGATCAGTATCGCACTTCCGCAGACCGTCGAACTCAAACCCCGTATCAAGGTCATCGGCGTCGGCGGCGCGGGCGGCAATGCCGTCAACAACATGATCGAGTCCGGTCTCGACGGGGTGGACTTCATCGTCGCCAATACCGACGCCCAGGCGCTGGCCATGAGCCGTGCCGACCGCCGCGTGCAGATGGGTTCCAACACCACCCAAGGTCTGGGTGCGGGCATGAAACCCGAAGTCGGCGAGCAATCCGCCGAGGAGTCGCTTGAGGAAATCCTCAACCACATTGAAGACGCTCATATGCTGTTTGTCGCCGCCGGCATGGGTGGCGGCACAGGCACGGGCGCAGCACCCGTGATTGCCCGCGCCGCCCGGGATCGCGGCATCCTGACCGTCGCCATCGTCACCAAGCCTTTCAGCTTCGAGGGATCCAAGCGTATGCGCCTGGCAGAGCAGGGTATTGAAGAGCTCTACGCCGCCGTCGATACCCTGATCATCATCCCCAACCAGAATCTGTTCCGCATCGCGACCGAACAGACGACCTTCACGCAAGCCTTCGAGATGGCCGATGAAGTCCTGAACTCCGGCGTGCGTTCCGTGACCGACCTGATGATGGTGCCCGGCATCATCAATCTCGACTTCAACGATGTCCGCACCGTCATGGACGAAATGGGCAAGGCCATGATGGGCACTGGCGAAGCCACGGGCGATAACCGCGCCGTCGAAGCCGCCGAAGCCGCCATCTGCAATCCGCTTCTCGACGATGTCAGCCTCGCGGGCGCCAAGGGCGTGCTCATCAATATTACGGGCGGCACCGACCTGACCCTGTTCGAAGTGGATGAAGCCGCCGAACTGATCCGCAGCCAGGTCGATGAAGACGCCAATGTCATCGTCGGCTCCGCGCAAGACCCCGACCTGCAGGGCATCGTCCGCGTCAGTGTCGTCGCCACCGGCGTCGACTCCGAGGCACAATCTGCCATCGCGCCTGTGTCCAGCATGGGCCGCGTTACCCCGATCCGCCCCACCGGCCAACAGCCCGTCCAGCAGTTGCAGGCGCGTGTCGAAGACGCCTACGCCGAAGACGATTATGTCGAAAGCTCCACAGCTTACGAAGAACCGGAAGCCCTTGAGGTCGCACCAGAGCCTGCACCACGCCCCTATCCATCCCCGCTCGCGCAGCCTGCAGCGCAAATCCCCGTTGCCCCACCGGCTCCGGTAGCCGCGCCTGCACCTGTGGCTCCCGCACCGTTGGCGAACGTCGTGCAAAAGCCCCGCTTCGGCAGCTTTTTTGGTCGCAAGTCGCGCAGCGTACCCATCGCTCCACGCGCGCACGCGCCCGCGCAACAGGCCACATCCGCCCGCTCGCAGGCTCCAGGCAACCCCGATACAGGCGACCTGTTTGAAGACGGCACATCCGAAGAGTTGGAGATCCCCAGCTTTCTTCGCCGTCAGTCGCGCTGATCGGCGTATAGTCTGCTGCTGAGGCCCGCACCTGTGGCGGGCTTTTACCTGCAAGCGGATTATGTGCGCACCTGCCTCATGAACGTCCGGTCAGAAACGGTAACGCACTGAAACACGGGTTTTCTGCGAAACCCATTGCACCCTGAACCTTCCATACGTATCTGCCTCACTGGGGACAGAAGGAGCGTGCATGACCCGCATTCGTCGCCAGTCGACCATTAAAGGCCCGGCCATAACGGCGGGTGTGGAACTCCATGGCGGTGCCCATACGCGCCTCGTGATCCGTCCTGCACCGACCGATACCGGCATCGTCTTCATTCGTACCGATATCACCGACCGTGACAACCGCGTCACCTCCGACCCGTCAAATGTGTCCAGCACCCGCAACTGCACGACACTTCGCAATGGCGCAGGCGTGGAGGTCGCAACCGTGGAGCACTTGCTCGCCGCTATTGCGTCGCTGGGTCTGGACAATCTCTATGTCGATCTCACGGGTAAGGAAATCCCGGCGGTGGACGGCTCCTCCGCCCCTTTCATTGACCTGATCGAACAGGTTGGGATCACGCCCCAGCCTGCCCCGCGCCGCTATGTGCGCGTGCTAAAGGAATACCGCGTGGAGCAGGGCGATGCCTGGGCCGTCATCCGTCCGGCCGAGCGGCTGGAGCTCGACGTGTCCATCAGTTTCGACGATCCCGCCATCGGCGACAGCAGCCTGCAATTTACTCCCGATGAGCGGTCTTTCCGGGAAGACATATCCCGTGCGCGCACCTTTGCCCGTATGGCCGATGTCGCCGCCCTGCGTCGGGCCGGGCTCTCAAAGGGCGGCTCGCTTGATAACGCTGTGGTGGTCGAAGACGGCAAGGTGCTCAATCCCGAAGGCTTACGCTACGCGGACGAATTCGTGCGACACAAGGTGCTCGACCTGATGGGTGACCTCTATCTCGGCGGACCCGTGCTCGCCCATGTGCGCACCCATTGCGGCGGTCATGCGCTCAACCATGCGATCCTGACCCAGATGTATGCCGATCCCGATGGCTGGCGCTTCGAGGACTATTCCGGGCCTGCCAGCGTGGACGAACTCGCCACAGCTTGAGGCCCGCAGCCGCTCAAGGCTACACATGTGTAATGCGGGCGGCAGCATTCGCGACTTGGCGCGCGCCCATGTTGCGCCTACATCGCAGTCATGACGACAACGCTTCGACTCCTTTCCGTCTCCGCTCTTGCGATGACGATGTCTGCCTGCTCCATATTTGGGGGCGGCGACCGCAAGGAACGCCTCGCTTATGTCGAACGTCCCGCAGAGGCTCTCTACAATTCCGCTGCCGATGAGATCGAAGCCCGCGACTGGGACAGCGCCAAGCTCCTATTCGAGGAAGTCGAGCGTCAGCACCCGTTTTCCGAATGGGCCCGCCGCTCCATGCTGATGAGCGCATTCGCCTCCTATTCCAGCGCGGACTATGAGGACGCGATATCGACAGCCCAGCGCTTTATCGGCCTGCATCCCGGCAATGAATCCACCCCTTACGCCTACTACCTGATCGCCATGAGCTATTACGACCAGATCTATGATGTGGGTCGCGATCAGCAGACGACCGTGAACGCCGAAAGCGCGCTGCAGCAGATTGTGCGCCGCTATCCGGACTCCGATTACGCCCGCGATGCGCGGCTGAAGCTCGAACTGACCCATGATCACCTGGCCGGCAAGGAAATGGATATCGGGCGTTATTATCTCCGCGATGATCAGCATCTGGCCGCCATCGGGCGCTTCAAGAACGTCGTAAAGGATTACGAGACGACCTCCCATGTCGAGGAAGCCCTGCACCGACTGGTCGAATCCTACACCTCGCTTGGCGTGATTTCGGAGGCAAAACTCGTTGGCTCCGTTCTTGGCTACAACTATCCCGGCTCCGAGTGGTATTCGGACTCCTATGAGCTTCTGGCCGAATACGGTGTGGACCTCGATGCCGAAGTCTCGCGCGAGCGCGACCCCTCCTATTTCCGCCGCCTGCGCGAACGCCTTTTCTAGGGCTTTGCTGACCGGACTTTCCATCCGCAATGTGGTGCTGATCGAGTCGCTCGACCTTGATCTCGGCGCAGGTCTGACGGCGCTCACGGGCGAAACGGGTGCGGGTAAATCCATTATTCTCGACAGTCTTGGCATGGCGACCGGTGCGCGGTCCGATCGCGGTCTCCTGCGCAGCGGCGCCGACAAAGCGCAATCCGTTGCAAGCTTTCGCCTGCGCGAGGACTCGCCCGTCCGACAGACTCTCGACGCCGCTGATATCGACATGGCCACGGGCGAAGACCTGACACTGCGTCGCTCGCTGTCCAAGGATGGCCGCTCCAAGGCGTTTATCAACGACCAGCCCGTCAGCGTAAAACTCCTGGGCGAAATCGGCGGACAGCTGCTCGAAGTCCACGGCCAGCATGACGGGCGCGGTTTGCACGACCCGACCACCCACCTTCACCTGCTGGATCAGTTCGGCGCCCACGCTACCAAGCTCGCCAAAGTCGCAAACGCCTTTACCGACCGTCAGCGCCTCGCCACCCGCGTCACAGATCTCGAAGCCCGTCAAGGCAAGGCCGAAAGCGACCGCGATTTTCTTGATCATGCCATTGCCGAGCTTGATCGCCTCGATCCGCAAGATGATGAGGACGCACAGCTCGCCGATCAGCGCCGCTTTCTGCAGGGCGCGGAAGGCGCACTGGCCGAACTCGAAGCCGCGCAGACCGCCATGGGCGAGGACGGGGCATTCGAGTCCCGCCTCAACACGGCACTCGCAGGGATTGAGCGCGTGCGCACGAAGCTCGGCGATACCAGCGCCGGGGCGATCCTCGGCAATGCCGCCGAAGCGTTGGAACGCGCGCTGCTGGAAACACAGGAAGCGCGCTCCGCCGTTTCCGCCGCCGCCGAGACGTTCGATGTGGAGCCGGGCAAGCTCGATCTTATCGAAGAGCGCCTCTTCGCCCTGCGCGCCGCCGCCCGCAAATACGGCACCGATGTCGCCGGATTGAACGGCATCCGGATGGGCTTCGCGCAGGAACTGTCCGACATCACTACCGTGGAGGCCGACTTGGCTGCTGCTCGCAAGGCTTATGCGGCGTCAGAGGCGGCTTACACAGCGGCGGCTGCGGCCCTGAGCAAAGCCCGGCAAGCCTCGGCCAAGCGTCTCTCCAAACAGGTCATGCAAGAGCTTCCACCGCTTAAGATGGAGCGCGCCCGCTTTGCCGTGGACTTTGCGGACGGCCCGGCCAGCGCGCAAGGCATCGACCGCGTGCGCTTTCACGTTTCGACCAATCCCGGCACGCCGATGGGCCCGCTCGACAAGATTGCTTCGGGTGGTGAGATGGCGCGCTTTGCGCTTGCCATAAAAGTTGCGCTCGCGGGTCGCACGGATGCCGTCATGATCTTCGACGAGGTCGATCAGGGCGTGGGGGGCGCGGTCGCCTCCGCCGTGGGTCGCCGTCTCGCGAAACTGTCGCATTCCGCCCAGGTCATGGTCGTCACCCACAGCCCCCAGGTCGCAGCGTCTGCCGATCACCAATTCCGCATCAGCAAATCGTCCGATGCCACCACAACGCGCACCACGGTCGTCCCCATCAACGCCAGCGAACGCGAGGAAGAAATCGCCCGGATGCTGGCAGGGGAAACCGTGACGCAGGAAGCCCGTGCGGCTGCGCGTCAGCTGATGGGTGCGGGGTGATAGCGAGTCCCAATTTTTTTCGTCATCACCCGCTTTACCCGGATGATCCATGTTCTCATTTCATTCGCGCTGCCTCAAGGATCACCCGAACGCGCCGTGGTATGACGGATAGTGAAAACGTCGACACAGCGTGACCGACCTAACCAAACGCCACGCTGAACTCGTCCGCGAAATCCGTGCGGCGGACGACTTCTATTACAATGAGGACGCGCCCGTCCTCACGGATGCCGCGTATGACGCGCTGCGCGCTGAGCTCCGCACTATCGAGGCGGAACATCCCCATCTCGCCACCGACTCCCCTTCGCAATTGGTCGGCGCAAAACCGTCCGGACGCTTTGGCAAGATCAGGCATCACGTGCCCATGCTCAGCCTGGATAACGCCTTCTCGGATGAGGACGTCACGGAGTGGGTCGCGCGCATCCGACGCTTCCTGTCGCTGGATGAGGCCGCCACCATTATTTGCACGGCAGAGCCAAAAATCGACGGCCTCTCCGCCGCCTTGCGCTACGTGAACGGAAAGCTGGTCGAGGGCGCAACCCGCGGCGATGGTCGCGTTGGCGAGGACGTCACGCGCAACCTGCTCACGTTAGACGACGTGCCGAAAAAACTTACGGGCAAAGGTTGGCCGAAGGTGCTGGAGGTGCGCGGCGAGGTCTATATCGCCCATGAGGATTTCGCCGCCATGAATGCGGCGCAGGAAGCGGCGGGTGACAAGGCCTACATGAACCCCCGCAACGCCGCCGCCGGAAGTCTTCGCCAGATCGACCCCGGCGTTAGCGCAAGCCGACCATTGCGCTTTTTCGCCTATGCCTGGGGCGAGGTTAGCGCGCCCATTGCGGAGACCCAAGCCGAGGCCATCGACAATCTGGCCAATTGGGGTTTTAAGACCAATCCGCTCACCCGTACCCATGACGGGCCGGACGCCATGATCGCGCACTACCTCGAGATCGAGGAGGCCCGATCCGGCCTCGGCTACGACATCGACGGCGTGGTTTACAAGGTGAACCGTCTCGACTGGCAGGAACGCCTCGGCTTTGTCGGCCGCGCACCGCGCTGGGCCATCGCGCACAAGTTCCCTGCCGAGAAAGCCATCACAACGGTGGAAGCGATCGACGTCAATGTCGGTCGCACGGGCGCGCTTGCGCCGCTCGCACGCCTCGCGCCGATCAATGTCGGCGGCGTGGTCGTGTCCAACGCCACCCTCCACAATGAGGACGAGATCGCCCGCCTCGGTGTCAAGGTCGGCGATACCGTCTGCATCCAGCGGGCAGGGGACGTGATCCCGCAAATCTTCGAGGTCATCAAAGACGGCGGCGGCAAGCCCTTCACCCTTCCCAAACAGTGTCCGGCTTGCGGAGCGGACGCCATCCGCGCGACCGACGACAAGGGCAAGCGCGATGTGGTGCGGCGTTGCGTCAACACGCTCTCCTGCCCCGCACAAGCTGTTGAATATCTTAAGTATTTTGTCTCCCGCCCGGCCTTCGATATAGACGGTCTTGGCGAAAAACAGATCGAGCATTTCTTTGAGCGCGGAAACGTCATGGAGCCTGCCGACATCTTTACGCTGGAGGCGCGCAATGACCGGCTGAAGCTGGAGGAGCGAGAGGGTTTCGGCCAGAAATCCACGGACGCACTTTTTACCGCCATCAACGCCCGCCGCGAGATCGATCTGGCGCGTTTCCTGCGCTCGCTGGGCGTGCGCCATGTGGGACAGGGCAATGCCGATCTGCTCGCTCGTCACTTTGGCTCCTGGGGCGCGCTGCATGACAGTGCGCTCGCGGGCACGGAGGAGATGTTGGCCATAGACGGCATTGGCGAGGCAGCCGCCTCCGCCTTGCACGATTTTCTCGATGTGGAAGCTAAACGTGGTGCATTGGGCCGTCTGCTTGATCAGGTCACGATCCGAGATTCTCAGACAGCCGACACAGACAGTCCCGTCGCCGGTAAAACGGTCGTCTTCACGGGCAAGCTGGAGCGCTTTTCGCGTGACGAGGCCAAGGCCCGCGCGCAAAACCTGGGCGCGAAAGTGTCTGGCAGTGTAAGTGCCAAGACCGATATATTGGTTGCCGGGCCCGGTGCTGGGTCGAAGCTGAAGAAAGCCGAGGGCCTTGGCGTGCGCGTGCTCACCGAGGATGAGTGGTTGGCATTGATCGGGTAGTTTCCGCTCGCTGTCGCGAGCGTTCCTTCGTAGCCTTTAATTGAGTGTGAAAAACTGCTCCCGCTTTCGCGGGAGCACCACGACGTCATTCCCAAGGATAGGCACCGCGTCCGCCATCGCCGGTGATGATCTCCTTCATGGTCCCGGCTTCGAAGACGCGGCCGCCTTGAATGACGTGCTCAATATCCTCGGAGTTCTTGATATCTTCCAGGGGGTCGCTGCCGAGGATGACCATATCGGCAAGCTTGCCGACCTCCAGCGTGCCGATGTCATCACTCATGCCGAGATGGCGCGCAGGATTGACCGTGCCTGTCATAAGCGCCTCCACAGGGCTATAGCCGCCGCGCGCAAAGCTCTGCATTTCCCAGTGCGCGCCCAGGCCTTCGCGCTCGCCATGCGCTCCGAGGCTGACGGGCACGCCTGCATCGAAGATTGGCTTTGACGCACGTGCGGCCCTGTCATCGAAATATTGTCCCGATGGCGCTTTTTGACGACGTTGGGTGTCGGCGCGCAAATCCGCGGGCGGGACGTGTTTGGACAGAATTAGGTGTTTCCAGACATCCGTTGTGTCGTAGTAATAGTTCACGCCGCGGATCCCGCCATACGTCACAGACAGCGTCATGGTATAGGCGACATTGGTCCCGGCGAACATCTGCACGACATCGTCATAAAGGGTCTCGTTCGGAAGGTTGTGCTCGACCGAGCTGTTACCATCCGCGAGCAGGTTCATGTCCATATGATAAAGCGATCCGCCTTCCGCAACGGTCAGCAGGTTGCGCTTACGTGCAGCGTGGGCGACCTGCTGGCGCTGGTCACGGCGGGGTTGGTTATAGTTCTTGACCGCAATCGCGCCCTGTTCGTCCAGCCGGGCAACGTGCTCCAGTGCGTCGTCATAGCTGTTGATATAGGCGAGGAAGCCCGGCGCTTTCGCCCCATAGATGACTTCGCCCGTGGTAAAGGTACGCGGGCCGAGCACGCGGCCCATGCGCTGCATTTCCTTGAAGGGGAGAATTTCGGCGGCACGGCTGGACGGATCGAAAATCGTCGTCACCCCAAAGGCCAGATGCGCCAGCGTGTTCCAGTTCGTATTGAGAATGATCTCGTCGGAACCCTTAGGCCCGTGCGCATGGGCGTCGATGATGCCGGGAATGATCGTCTGACCATCCAGTTCCAGCCGCTTGGCGCCGCGTGGGATGTCTATATCCGTGCCAATGGCCGCAATCCGGTCACCCTCGATGATGATGGTGGCGTTCTTGATAACGCCGCCTTCGTCATCGGTCATGGTCACGACATCCGCACCCGTGATGGCGAGCGTGCCGGAGGGGACGGCCTTATCGACCTCGACAGACAAGATGCCCTCCATCATTTGGGCCTCGGCATCCTCATCCGCGGCCATCTTCTCGGTGTCGGCCATGAACAGGTGCGGCCCCATGGTCCACGCCATATGGCCGTCCTCCATCCAGACGGGATAGGTCGCGCCCTTGTCGCTCAGCTTGGTGACGGGAAGCGGGCCGCCATCCTTGGTGATGCCGACCGATTGCGGGCCGGGCAGGGCATCGGCGACGTAGAGATTGTAGTTTTCCCGGAAAGCGACCTTGCTGCCGTCCGGGCTGACGAAGTAGCCTTGCGCCATCTTGTTGGACATATGCGTGCGCGCATCGCCGCCCAGCAGGTTCACGGATTTCAAGGCGAGAGCGCCGTCCGAATAGGACGAGAAATAGATGCGGAGCGGATCGGCCCCGAAATGCGGCAAGGCCCCGGACTCCGCGAAACGGATCGGCTCACCTCCTTCGCGGTCCACCACATAGAGACCGGGATCGGAACCGTAGAGGTCGCTGCGGAGGCCTCCTCCCGAATTGCGTTCGAACACGATCAGCTCCCCATCGGGTGAGAAAGTCGGACGCGCGTAGTGCCCGGGTGGCAGGTCGAGCGTGGTGATGCGCTTCGAGCGCACATCCATCGTGTGGATCTGGGCGAGGTCCGTATCCGTCCAGGTGACGAACACGATCTCGCGCCCATCACGCGAAAAGCTCGGATAGATCTCGCGCACATCATCGCCGAGCTTGGTGACGCGCACCGGATCGCGGCCCTCGCGCGGCATGTAAAGCTTTCCGAGCGCGTTGAAGACGGTCGTCTTGCCATCGGGGGAGACGGCCAGATGGCGCGCCATTTCTGTCTGGAATGTGTCGGGCGACACCTCGGTCGTGGGACGCGGGGCCTTCACGACCATGCGCGTATCCTTGACCCGAAAATCGATATGCTCGACGTCGCCGCTTTCGACATCGAGGGCGTGGATCAGCCCTTTGGCCCAGAAATAGAGGGTCTGCCCATCCGGGCTGAAATCCATGTTCGGATAGAGTCCGTGGACGGCCCAGGTTTCCTGCATGTCGGCATCGAGGTGATCGAACACCATGCGCTGATCGCCACTGTCGAGATCCATCAGGTGCAGCATGGACTGGTTGTCCACGCGCTTGACGAAAACGAGCGTCTTGCCGTCAGGGCTTGGCGTCGGGCGCACCGCGCCGCCGGGCCCGCCCACGACTTTGACCTTCTCGCCCGTGTCCATGTCATAGCGGTAGATCGCGAAGACTTCCTTGTTGGAGTCCTCGGCATAGACGAAGTTATCGCCCGGCGTGGTATTGCGGGTGTAATAGATCGAGGTGCCGTCGGGTGCGAAAATGGGCTCGCCGAGTTCCTTTTGGTAGCGCTCGTTCGGTTTCTCAACCAGCTGCACGCCAGCGCCACCCATATCGGCATCGTAGAGCCAGATTTCGCCCGTGCCGAGTGAGCGCGATGTGGTGAAATGCTTGCGCCCGGCTATGAAGCGCCCGTCCGGGCTCCAGGTTGGGTTGTTGAGCAGGCGGAAGTCTTCCTTGGTGATCTGTTTGGCGTCGGAGCCGTCCACTTTCATGGTAAAGATATTGTCGCCGCCCTCGCGGTCACTGATGAAGGCGATACGCTCGCCATTAGGGGAAAAGCGGGGCTGAATATCCCAGTTCAGACCCGCGCTGATATTGGTGGCCCGACCGCCGCCAACGGGCAGGGTGTAGATATCGCCGAGGAGGTCGAAAGCGATAGTGCGCCCATCCGGCGACACGTCCAGGCTCATCCAGCTGCCTTCGGTCACATCGATGTCGATATCGACGGTTTCGGCCCCGCCGTCCCAGGTCGAAGGATCGGTGACGTCCCATTCCACCACCTCGTCTTTAGAGGCTTCGGCTTTCGCTTCCGCGCTTTTGGAATTGCCATAGCTCACCCGCTCGGAAAGTGACGGCTTAGCGTCATGACCCTCGTCCCCATGCGGGTGGGTGGCGTAGGCGGTCACGGCCAGCGTGGCAGCCAGCGCAGACGTCGAGAGCAGAGAAAATGTCTTGGTCATGGGAGTCCTCCAGTTAGGGATTATCTAACGTGGAAGAGGTGAGGGGTCTCTTGATTTCCCCAGTGAGGGGAAATGCGGTGTTAAATTGCACATGCGTTTGAAAGGCTCCGGAAACTTCGTGCGACGCCCATTTCGGAAAGCGTCCTGCCGGGTCTTATTCAGGAAAGCGGCCCGCCGGGTCTTATTCAGGAAAGCGTCCCGCCGGGCCGGGGAACACGACCGGGCTCTGATGTCCGTCCTGGCTCACACTGCTGACGCCGAAGAGGAAGTTGTCGATGACGAGGTTCTCGAACGTCCACTCGTCGGTCTTGCCGACAAAGCGCGACCACTCCCATTCGCTGGCGTCGGTGTCGCGCCAATGGACGCGGTAGCCTGCCAGTGTCGGGCTACCGTCCATGCGCCAGTTCAGCTTGGCGGACGGCTCCACCGCGCCGGAAGCTTCGACCTCCATGGGCGGGTTGGGTGCGCCTGCAATGGCTGCGAGCGTGATGGCATTCAGCCCCGTCAGCTTGGCGGCGTAGTCCGCATCCACGCCGTCCAGCGTGTCGCCATAAACGATGCCGTCTTCGGTGCGCAGGTCCTGGTGCTGGCGATCATAATGCTCGTGCGTTTCCATGATGCGAACGCCAGGGAAGCCCGCCTGGTTGAAGGGGCGATGGTGGCCGCCGCGCGCGAAGCGGTCGAGGCGGTAGATGAGTTTGACGTTGAGTTCCGGCATGTATTGGTGCGCGAGCGCCTTGATATGGCGGGCGAGGTTGCGGCTGGGGCTGTCCACTTCGCCGCCCGTGAAGCGGCGCGTGCGGGCCTCGGCTTCAGTCTCCGTCGCGCGCGTGCCCTCTGAAAAGACGCGGACGGTGCGGTTGTCGGTGACGCCGTCAATCCCGGAGATGTTGGAGATCATGTCGTTGTTGAGCACGCCCGTGATCTGCCAGCCTTCCTTCTGCGCGTGCTCGGCGACGATCTTGCCGCCGAACAGGCCCTGCTCCTCGCCGGCGAGGCCCATATAGACGATGGAGCCGGGATAGGAGCGCTTGGAGAGCACGCGCGCGGCCTCGATGGTGCCCGCCATGCCCGAAGCATTGTCATTGGCGCCGGGGGAGTCGGACGTGCCGTCGAGCGGGTCGGTGACGCGGGAGTCGATGTCGCCCGAGATGGCGATCATGCGGTTGGGCGCGACCGTGCCGCGCTGGATCGCGACAACGCTCACGACCTCGGTCGCGTCGGGGATGCGACGCTCGCCGCTGATGGTGTCGGAGACATACATGACCTCGAGACAGCCGCCGCAATCGGCGGAGATTTTCTCGAACTCCGCGAAGATCCAGCGCCGCGCCGCGCCGATGCCGCGCGTCTCGGACTCGGTCTCGCTCAACGTATGGCGCGTGCCGAAGCCGACGAGCGTTTCGATGTCGGCCATGATGCGCTCGGCGGAGGGCTCCTGCGCGATGGCATAGAGGTCGAGGACTTCGGAGGGCGGGGGGGTGGAGATGTCGTGGGCGAGCGCGGGCGTAGCGAGGAGGAAGGCGAGGGGAAGGAAATGTTTCATGGGTGGAGTATGCGATGGGATCGCCGCGCCGTCACCTCACTTCGCGTTGAAGGGGTAATAAGACTTAAATCCAAGTTCCCGCACGTGATGCGGGACCTCCATCGTTAGCTCGCAACCCATCGTGGGAGACCCCGGATCAAGTCCGGGAACTATGTGTTTGGGAGGAGCGTATGACTGAGAACGGCAAGATACCCCGGCTTCCGCTCCATCGGGTGCTCGCGCATGAACCCGTGAGCAGCCTTCAACCGGTAGCACGGCACATACATATAGGCGTGGTGCTCGACGTGGTAGTTCACCCAATAGGGAGCGAGAAAGACGCGCGCGAGCCAATTGGCGTCGGTCGTGCGGGCGGTGGTCAGCACATTGCCGTCGCGCGTGGTCATGCCGTGCTCGGCGATATTGCGGATGCGCAGGACGAGCTGGAACCAGGTCAGGAGTGGGAGCAGCCAGAGGACGATGTAGAGCCAGGCTTGGCCCGCCAGTGCGAAGAGGGTGAAGGCAACGGCATTGACCACAATGAAAGCGATGGTCGATGTGCGGTCGGGTGCGCCGAGTGGGGCCTTGCCCGTGACGGCGCTCATGATCTGGAAATAGCGGAGCTTGAGCCCTGTCAGTCCGGTGATGTCCCGGGCGAACTTGCGGGCGAGGCTCGCGCGTGTGGTCGGGAATTTCGCCGACAAATGCAGGTCGGGATCATCGTCCATCTGCGTGTTGGCGTGGTGCTTGAAGTGATAGCCCTGATAGCTGTGGCGGTCGCCGCCCCACGGAATGGCCAGAAGCCATTGCCCGACATGGCGGTTTAGCGCGCGGCTGTCGAAGAGCGTGTTGTGCGCGGCTTCGTGCGTGAGGATGGAAAGCCCGAGCTGGCGCGAGCCGATGATGAAGAATGACGGGATGGCCAGCATGGGCCAAATCGCGCTCGCCACTATGCAGGCCGCAATCACGCCCCAGCAGTGCAAAGTCAGCGCCCAACCCCAGAGGTCGGATCGGCGGGCGAGGGGTTTGATCTCGGCGGGCGATATGTAGGCGGCGCGGGCGATGGGCTGAGCGTAGCATATGTAAGCCTCGGATTTGCAAACAATAATGCATACCCTTCTCCCCGAGGGAGAAGGTGCCGCCGGAGCGGGTGGGTCGGGCGCGAAGCGCACGAGCCGGAAGGGGTGAAAACGGGATAGCGGTTGGGTACGGACGAGGGTTTACAGCTTTCACCCCTTCCCCCGCTCGCCTGCGGCTCGGGCACCTTCCCCATCAAGGGGAAGGAAGTCGTCATCCACAAATGTTCTATGAATGTTCTTGCGCATCTGCGTTGTAGGAATAATGTCCTATCATGGCGCAATCACATATCATCCCGTTCAAATCCCGCAGGCCGGACTTCGAGCCGGGGCGGGGCGCGCGGTCATCGGAAAGCGGGCGCTTCGAGAGGCAGCGCCGCATCACCGTCGATGATGGCTGGGGTGTGGAGGCGGAACTGGTCAGCGAGCGCCGCCGCACGCGCGTGTTGCTGGACAACACAAAAACGATCATCAACCGCGTCACCAGCCCCTATGTCGGCTTCGATCGCTCGATCAATCCCTAGCGCGGCTGCGAGCATGGCTGCATCTACTGCTTCGCGCGACCGACCCATGCCTATCTGGGGTTGGCGCCGGGGCTGGATTTCGAGACGGTGCCCACGGCCAAACCCGACGGGCCGGA
>Ga0115029_1000517_pt1 | contig 37607 bp, 26 predicted proteins | sample SidtaG_3_FD_87297 | JGI IMG/M metagenome (GOLD analysis project Ga0115029, IMG submission 87297) | Marine algal microbial communities from Sidmouth, United Kingdom - Sidmouth_Asex1 metaG | ecosystem: Host-associated > Algae > Red algae > Unclassified | place: Sidmouth, United Kingdom | collected... | reverse complement strand
GACCATCCGTCAATATGCAGGATTTTCCACTGCAACAGAAAGCAATGCCTTCTATCGGCGAAATCTGGCAGCAGGGCAAAAAGGACTATCCGTTGCATTTGATTTGGCTACTCATCGGGGCTACGACTCTGATCACCCACGTGTGCCCGGTGACGTTGGCATGGCCGGTGTCGCCATTGACTCTGTAGAAGACATGAAAATCTTATTCGATCAGATTCCATTGGATAAAATGTCGGTATCCATGACCATGAACGGTGCAGTCATCCCTATCATGGCGTTTTATATCGTCGCGGCCGAAGAACAAGGAGTTTCTCCTCAACACCTTTCTGGAACTATCCAAAATGACATCCTCAAAGAGTTCATGGTCCGAAACACGTTTATCTATCCGCCTGCACCTTCGATGCGGATTGTATCAGACATATTTAGGTATACGTCACTGCATATGCCCCGGTTCAATTCCATCAGTGTTTCAGGATATCACATGCAAGAAGCGGGAGCACCGCCAAGCTTAGAACTTGCCTACACGCTTGCAGACGGCATCGAATATGTCCGCTGTGGAATAGAAGCCGGTTTGAAAATTGATGATTTTGCACCACGGATTTCATTTTTTTGGGGAATCGGTATGGACACCATAGCTGAAATAGCCAAAATGCGCGCTGCACGCTATTTATGGGCAGAATTAATGGCACCTTTCGATCCTTCAAATCCAAAGTCAAGTGCGCTTCGAACGCATTCCCAAACGTCTGGTTGGAGTCTTACAGAACAAGATCCATTAAATAATGTTACACGTACAAGCGTTGAAGCGCTTGCAGCAATCCTCGGGGGCACGCAATCGCTACATACTAATTCATTCGATGAAGCCATCGCCCTGCCGACCGACCGATCAGCTCGTATTGCCCGCGAAACTCAAAAATATCTGCAGCAATCAAGTGGCTTGACAGATATTATTGACCCTTTAGGTGGTAGCTATTTAATTGAAAATAAAACGGCCCAAATACTCGCTGAAGCGCGAAAATATTTATCGGAAATTGAAGAAGTGGGTGGTATGACGGCGGCCATTGAAAAAGGAATACCGAAAATGAGAATTGAAGAGGCAGCAATTATTAAACAAGCTCATATCGATAGCGGTGAACACGCCATTATCGGGATTAATACGTTGCAGACGGAGAGTCAATATTCATTTGATACACTTGAAATAAATAATGAAGATGTGCTCAAGGAGCAAGTTGAACGACTTGAATCTATTAAATCTTATCGTGATCAGAATGCTGTCGAAAATGCATTGGCCGAAATTGAAAAGATTACTAAAAATAATAACGGAAATTTATTGGAAGCAGCAGTGATAGCTGCCCGACAAAGAGCCACTTTAGGAGAAATATCATTGGCTATGGAAAAATCGTTTGGTCGCTATCAGCCGGAATCTCTTGCTGTAAGCGGCGTATATTCAGGAATTATGAAAGATCAAGATGCATTTCAACAAGTCAGAAAAAAATCTGATGCATTTGCTAAAGCAAATGGTCGCCGCCCACGCATTTTAGTTGCAAAACTCGGGCAAGACGGACATGACCGTGGGGCAAAGATAATCGCGACGTCTTTTGCTGATCTTGGATTTGATGTGGATATAGGTCCATTATTCCAGACCCCAAAAGAAGCCGCTAGACAGGCTATGGAAAATGATGTTCATATTATCGGCATTTCCTCGCTAGCGGCCGGTCATAAAACGCTGGTTCCAAAAGTTCTAGGTGCGCTTGCAGAATTAAAGAGTGAACATATTCTAGTGGTCGTCGGCGGTGTTATACCTGCAAAAGATTATAATTTTTTATTTGATGCTGGAGTTTCAGGAATATTTGGACCTGGTACTGTCATCACTACCGCTGCCGAAGAATTATTAGATTTATTAATGTAATAATTTCACGACTAAAATCATGTTAATAAAAATCAACAGTATTTTGTGATTTTTATAAATCACCCAATTGCGGTCGTATAATAATTTCTTCAACGACGCTTGATGCACTCATATTTGTTAGATCTAAAACGGCTTTTGCAACGTCTTCAGGAGACATCAAACGACTATCTGGCAAATCTGTCCCTTTCCATGAATCTGACCATGTCGCACCTGGAACTACGTTTGTCACTTTCACTCCACTTTCTTTTAATTCTTCGCGCAATATGAGACTAAAACCTCTTAAAGCAAATTTACTAATGCAATACGAGCCTCCATTCGGATAGGCTTGAATTCCTGCGACTGAACAAATATTAATAATATGACCACTTTTTTGCTCAACCATATGAGGCGCGACTACACGCGTCAGTGCATATGCTGAAATCAAGTTTGTATTTAATTGTAATTCCAGCATGCCATCATCCTCACCAAGTAATGCTCCAGGTAAAAACACGCCGGCATTGTTGACCAATATATCGATATGATCAAAAGCATTCAGAACGCGCTCTCCAAAAGCCTCGATTTGCGATTTAATACTTACGTCTGTCACGACACCTAAAAAATGTTGGTCGGGATACTTATCCGATAATAGTTCCTCAAATTTCTGCACGTCTTCGGCCGTTCGAGCACAAAATGCTACATCACAACCATCACTCGCCATGGCTAGCACAATAGCTCTACCAATGCCTTTAGTAGCTCCCGATACGATTACTTTTTTATTCATACATCAATTTTACGGAGAATTTAGTTATTCTTACTGCATGCTTGCGTTTGCGACATATTTTATCATTATCGGAGCTGTGGTTTACTGCTCGTTTATCCTATGCGCTCTGATTTCTTGGCATCGGATCAGTGAGCATAAACCAAGCCAGGTCGGCGATGTAGCATTCGACGTCATTATTCCTGCAAAAGATGAATCTACTTCTATTGGACCTTGTTTAAAATCAGTCCGACAATCGATAGGATCAAAATCCAATGGGCGTATAATAGTTGTAGATGATCAGAGTACAGACAATACAGCAGAAGTAGCTCAGCAATATCTAAGTGAACGTGATTTATTACTCTCGAATCAAACAAAAAGTGGGAAAAAAAATGCCGTGCAACTCGCTTTAAAGAATTCTCAGCAATCACTCATATTAGCGACTGACGGCGATTGTATTGTTTCGAAACATTGGGCAAGTTTATTATCGAATGCTTTAGCAGCAAATAAAAATGAAATGATTTTAGGTCCAGTATTTATTTTCGAACCAAAAAACTTGATTAGTTTCTTTCAACAATTTGACGCTATGGCCACCATGGCCATTTCTCAAATTGGGTTTGAACATAGTTTATTTTATTCGGGGTCTGCGGCCAACATGGGGTATCAGCGAGACACATTTGACGCGCTAAATCCTTACGAAGGCAATCAAGATATAGCATCTGGTGACGACATATTCTTTATAGAAGCCATCATTAAAGGAGGATATAAAATCAAGTTTATAAAACATCCTGAACACTTTGTCAGGACCTATCCCGAGTCGTCGTGGAATAAATTATTTAAACAGCGAATGCGATGGGCTGGTAAAACGCAACATTATAGTCAACGTCAATTAAAAATCTTCTGGATTACAATGGCGATATTGCTGACAAATTTTGTAGTCTCCATCTGTCTCTTACCTTTCGGCATCAATCCTGTAGTTGCTATCTCCATTTGGTTAGCGAAGGGATTGGTCGATGCCCTATTAGTTTCATCAGTAGCTCGCTATTATGACTTGAAAATAAGTTTCGCACATTTTATTCCAAGTTTATTAATCTATCCCTTTTTTATTCTTGTGGTTGGAATAACATCGCTATTTCAAAACAACAAGAGCTGGTAATTTAATACACTATGGCGCCAGACGTTCGATTGTCCAGTTTTCTTCATCTACTTTTTCATAATAAAATCGATCATGAAGCCGATTATCATTTCCTTGCCAAAACTCAAAAGAATCAGGAATTAATTCGTATCCACCCCAATGTGGCGGCACAGGTATTTTTTCAACATGTTCGAATTTGTTGGTAAAATGTTGCATTTGATTGACCAGTGTTTCTCGACTTTCTATGACTTGTGATTGAGGTGATGCCCAAGCTCCGATTTGGCTACCGCGAGGTCGACTTTCAAAATAAGTTTCAGATTCTTCGCTAGACAGTTTTACCACCCTACCCTCTATTCGAATTTGACGGATGAGAGGGAGCCAGCAAAACAACAACGAACCGAAAGGATTACCGCTTATTTCCTGACCTTTACGGCTTGTATAATTTGTATAAAACGTTAATCCACTCCGATCTGACTTACCTTTGAATAAGACGGTTCGCGCTGCAGGCTTATCATTTAGAGCTACCGTAGACAAGGTCATGGCATTAGGTTCTAAGCATTCGGCATCTACGGCGTCTTGAAACCATTGATGGAATTGGCTAAACGGGTCACTATTCATATCCTGAATCGAAATCGTAGGCTTATTATATTTTTGACGCAGTGCCTCTACCTCCTTTTTATTCATGCCAATTTATTTTCTACGACAACTTGCTTCGATTTTCCTCCAACGAAATACCGCATTAATGCATATGCTAACCAATACATACAAGGTACGACAATAAGCGTTAAAAATGTCGCAAAAATTAATCCATAGATGACCGTCCAAGCCATCGGACCCCAAAAAGCTACATTATCACCACCGAAGAATATTTGCGGATCTCCCTCAGTAATTAAAGTTGAAAAATTAAAATTAAATCCAATAGCCAATGGAATTAAACCTAATACCGTTGTAATCGCCGTTAATAATACGGGGCGAAGCCTAGTTGCTCCACCCAAGGCTATAGCATGTTTTATTTCAGACTTATCCATTTCATACATACTCTCCACACCCAGTCGTTCTTTAGCATTTTTAATCAAGAGATTAATATAATCAATTAATACAATGGCATTGTTGACGACGACTCCAGCCAGTGAAATAATACCGACACCCGTCATTATAACAACAAAGTTATCACCAGATATGATGTAACCAAGAAGCACGCCAATCGTACTGAATAGGACGGAAAGAATAATGATGAATGGAGTCAACAGTGAATTAAATTGCGCAACAATGATCAAGAAAATCGCAAAAATCGCTACAAGAAAAGCCACCATCAAAAAGCCCATATCTTCCGCTTGTTGCTGCTGCTCACCGGTAAATTCGTAGGTGTAGCCTTGTGGCATATTGTAGTCTGCCAAAGCATCTTGCATGGTCTCAATAATTTCATTCGCATTATATCCTTCCAATACATTTGAAAATATAGTAATCTGCCGGTCCAGATTTTTTCGTTTGATCGAATTATACGTTGATGTGTATTCGACAGATGCAATGGATGCAATAGGTACTTGAATGATCTGGCCGCTACTCGCTGATCGAAACGTAATTTTTTGATTTAATAAATTATTTACGTTGTATCGATATTTATCATCTAATCTTAAAAAGATATCATACTCGTCTTCACCCGTTTTATACTTTGATATTTCCTTTCCATATAGGGATGTACGAATGGCGCTAGCTACTTGAAAAGTGGACACACCAAATCTCCTTGCAGCCTCTCGATTAACTTTGACAATTAATTCTGGCTTACCTAATTTTACATCCATCAGCAACTCTTCCACACCGGGAATATTTTGTTCGACAAGATATGCGCGAACAGATTCAGACAACGTGGTGAGTTCAATAATATCTTCACCCCGAATTTCCAAGTTGATTGGCTTTCCGGTTGGTGGACCTTCCGCATTCTTATCGACACTTATTTGAACTCCGGGATAGCCTTTCACGGCCTCTCGCACGTCGTTCATGATGTCGTAAGTACTCGTTTCTCCTCGCTGCTGAGAAGGCACAAAGGAAGTCGTGATTCTCGCCTTGTGGGGCGAAGCTCCCGGTTCAGGAGGTTGATTTGGGTCGCTTGTATTTTCACCGATTTGAGTGAGGACTGCCTCGACAACTTCGCCATATGGCTTCACGGCATCGGCAATTTGTTTTTCTAGTTTTGAGGTTACATCAAACGTCGCCTCAATGTCAGTACCTAACGGCATTTCCACAAATGCGTTGACATACAACGGATCTGCCGCGGGAAAAAACTCAACTTTCGGTGGAACCGCTACAAACAACATAATCGCCAAGACCATCAGTACACAAGTACCTCCAAAAATTCCTAATGGAATGCGCAGTGCAAACGTGATAAACTTATCATACACACGTTCGAGCCAAGGCAATGCTTTTCGTTGAAATATAGTAGATAGTGGTCTCAACGCAAAATGATTGACCAGATAAATAATTGCAATAAGGCCAAATAAATTTCTAATCCATTCGGTTCCTGTTAGCGCACCAATCGCAGTAATCGCTATTAATATGATAGAAATAATTACAACACGTTTTATATTTTCATTAAGCGGATTGACATTTCCATGTGGGTCTTCTACTTCCATATACCGACTCGTCAGCACCGGATTTATAACCAATGCGACAAATAATGACGATGCTAAAACTAAAATTAGCGTCAGCGGCATGAATTGCATAAATGACCCCATTATTCCCGGCCAAAATGCCAACGGGACAAACGCCGCAAGCGTGGTCGCCGTAGAAGCAATAATCGGCAATGCCACTTCGCCCGCTCCATATCGCGCGGCATCGAAACCACTATATCCTTCCTGTCGATATCGATAAATATTCTCTACAACCACGATGGCGTTATCAACAAGTAGCCCCAGCGCCAGGATCAACGAAAATAAAACCACAATATTCATGGTCACGCCCGATAAATTTAGCAGCATGATACCCATTAACATGGACAATGGAATAGCAATTCCAACGAACAAAGAGTTTCTCAATCCTAAGAAAAACAATAATACCAATACTACTAAAACGACACCAGAAATGATACTATTTTCCAAGTTTTTTACTTCTGTCCGCGTATTAATCGATTGGTCGTTAAAAATTTGAATTTGCATTTCTTCTGGAAACACATCTTTCTTCGATCGCTCAATAATTTCATAGATTTTATCGGAGGCGAACAGCAAATTTTCCCCACTTTTCTTAATTACATCAAGCGATACCACTGGAAATCCATCCGATCGCGCAATCGATGTACGATCCTTATATCCATAAACTACAGAGGCGATATCACGTAAATAAACCGGATTCAAATCCTCAGATTTAATAATGACATTTTTAAGATCTTCAGGATCTTCATATTCGCCAACAATTCTAACAGATCGTCTAAAGTTATTGCTGACAATTTCGCCGGCTGATAATGTGATGTTTTCACTTGATACCGCATTTTCGATATCTTGAAAACTCACTTCTCTTGCTTCCATCGCAAGTAAGTCAACATCAATCCGCACTTCACGTTCGAGCGCACCTTTGATCACCACATCGCTGATCTCTCTTAAATCTTCAATCTCGTCTTCCAAATATTCACCATAGTTGCGCAATTCGTCATTGGTAAATTCACCAAATAGATTGATAGACATGATGGGAAACTCTGAGAAGTTTACATCCTCGATTTGCGGTTCGTCAGTTAAGTCGTTCGGTAATTCGGTTTTAGATTTATCTACGGCATCTTTGACCTTGCGAACTGCGTCATCAATATCGACATCTGACTCAAATTCTGCAATAATAATCGAGTAGTCGGGAGAAGAGGTTGAGGTGACATTTTTAATTCCGTCAACTTGATAAACTTCTTTTTCTATCGGTCGCGTTACTAGACTCTCAATATCCTTTGCCGAGTTACCAAAATATACGGTATTAATAAACACTTGCGGGAAGCTAATTTCCGGATACTGTTCCTTTGGCATCATTTTATAGGCATAAAAGCCAAATGCGAATATCATGAACGTCAATAGTAAAACAGAGATACCATTTTTCACAGCACCCGAGGACAGACCAAATTCACGAAATTTTAATGGAGCTGGTTCTTTTTGTTCTTCCATGATTAATTCATTTTACTGTCAAGTGAATCGATCGACATGACGGATTCAATATTCAAAAGTTCGCCGGGTGAAACCAATCGAGAACCTTTATTGATTAATTGGTCATCGGCTGTCAATCCGGTTGAAATAATTATGCGTGTACCGTAACTTTCGCCGGAAGTCACATAGCGTTTCTCCGCAACTTTACGGCCATCCTTTTCTGCTGTGACATAGACAAAATATTTACCAGATACTTCTTGTTGGAGCAGTGTAGTTGGGATGGTTAGCACATCTTCGGATTCAAAATCTTTGATAAACATGGTGGCTAACAAGTTTGGTTTTATTTCTCCTTTCGGGTTGTATATTTCAACTTCTACTGGAATCGTCCGATTTGCCGGATTGATTTGAGTCCCTATACGTTTGATGGTATGCTCTTTTTCGTAGTCTATGGCCGGGATTCGGACATTGACCTTATCACCACGATTGACCGCAGAGAGAAGATTTTCAGGTATGTCTACAGCGACTTTTAATTTTCTTGTGTTTAATAATGTCGCAAGCGGTTCTCCAGGTGAAGCTACCTCTCCTCGCTCTTTGTTGACCATCGCCACTTCACCAGAAATCGGTGAATAAATATTTGATTTTGTTTGCTCGAATTTTAATGTTTCAATACTCGTCTCGAGGCGTTCGACATTATTTTTGGCTTGGAGATATTGTATTTCTGTACCAATATTTTGTTTCCAAAGTCGGTCTTGCCGCTCAAATACTTGACGTGCCAATTCAAGCGATTTTTGGACTTCTGCCACTTGTTTGTCTAGTGATTCAAGGTCAATGCTGGCTATTAACTTTCCTTTTGATACGTAGTCGCCATCTTTGATCGTCATGTTTGTTATACGGCCACCTGTTTCGCTGCTGACATATACCGTTTCATCGGCTTCGACAGCACCTTGTAATTCTATAAATCGCTCGAAATCTCCCTTGGCAAGATCAATAACTGTGACAAGTTTTTCCGGTTTTTCAAAAAGCGTGGGATCAATGTCAGCCATTTTTTCTTCAATTTCGACTAACTTTTTCTCCATGTCCTTGATTCCTTTTTTGGTATCGCGTTGCAATGTTTTCAATTCTTCGATTTCATCAGGTAGACCTTCGTCTTTGGGTTGACATGATTGGAAAATTAACAAAGCGATGAAGACGTAATAATATTTTTTCATTTTTCGGGTTTTTAAAATTTTCCTAGCGCACGTTCCAAATCGGTTCGCGCATTTAAATATTCAAAAATCGCATCAATGTAACTTCGTTGAGCTGTCAACATATCTATTTCTGCTTGATTTACTTCAAGGCTAGATCCTACTCCTTCTTTGTATTTGATGAGTGTCGTATTATAGATTTTTTCGGCAAGTACTTCTGCTGATTTGCGCTGTGAAACATTACGTCTTGCGGTTTCTACTGCAAGGGACGATGTTTTAATTTGAAGCGCCACAGATCTGCTTAAATCTTCCCGTTGTAGCAAAAATCCTTCTCTGTCAATTTTAGCTCTCGCAATTCTCGCTCGTTTATCTCCGCCGTCATATATAGGTATCGCTAAATTTAATCCCACAATTCCAGTTGGAAACCATCTATTATTTCCTCCGAATAATTCGTCAGTTTGCAATGCCTGATTGTAATTAACTGAAGCTGTTAGCGTCGGCAGATATTGTGCTTTTATAGCACGAATATTAATATCATTCAGACCAATAGTTTGATCCAATAGGCTAAATTCAATTCTATTTAATTCTGACCATTCGTCAATTGATATATTTTCATCTAATGGTTTGTCCAATTGTAAAGTATTCATATCGTCTGTCAGCATGATATCATCTTCCATTGGGTATCCCATCTGAAACTTCAATGCCTCTTTCGTTGAGAGAATATATTGTTCCAGATTCTGTTGTTCAGATTTTAAATTTTGAATAGTTAGATCTAATCGATCTACATCCAATTGTTCTGCAAATCCATTTTCATATAATGCATTCGTCTCATTGCGCGTCTTACTAATACTTGTAATATTGTCTTGAATTAATTGTCTTGCCTCTTTTAGTGCGACAACATTTAAGTATGCTTTGGTGACATTTGTTCGAATATCTTGCTCAGCAAGTCCTATTTGACTTTCGATTAAATCTTTATAGGCTTTTTGCGCTTTGAGTCCCACTAAAAATCCTCCATCGAATAATAACGCATTGGCGCTTAATCCGGCCGTTAGATTATTTTTTGTCCCAAATTGAACGGCGCTTTCTTCGCTACCGGGGCCAAATGCACCAGCTGGCAAAATGGTCGTTGGTATTTCAAAAAAGTATTGATAGGCGACATTACCAGATACTGTTGGCAGTCCGCTGGCCCAATATTCTTTTACTTGCCATGCTGCATCTTGGCGATCGAGTGCATTTCGCTTTATGTCATTTTGATTCACAAGCGCATACGCTAAGGCTTCATCGAGCGTATAAGTTTGTGCATTGGAGATTAATGGAAATGCGCAGATCAGTAAGCAATAAATGATTGATAGATTTTTCACACGTTCAATTTTTTATTTAATAAATCCTCGCTATACAATTTTTCAATACCCGAACGTGTCAGAATACCATGTAAATGATATATAAAATGCATACGCACGACTTGCTCTTGTTTAAATTGTGAGGTAGGAAAAATTTGTTCGTCCATGACTAACCGAGTCTTACCAACATAGAGCCGAGCTATGATTTCGACATCGATATCTGGGCGATACCAGCCTTGTTTGATACCTGTCTCGAGGTTATCCACTAATATGTCATGGACATATGCACTATGCTTTTCATCCCAATCCCGCCACACGTTGCCATAATATTTTTGAAGATCATACATCACACCAGGTTTTATCGATTTAACAACCTGCAGTATGTATTGACAAATGGTGACCATTTCTTCAAGTGCGTCAGAATACGATGATTTAATTTCATCCATGATAGCCATCTCATCAGCGTGATGCTTCTTCACAGAGAGATGTACGAGCTCACCTTTCGTTTCTATATGTTGATATAGTGTCTTTTTCGAAATCCCTAGTGCTCGACTGACATCATCCATCGAAACACTTCTTATCCCGTATTTCATGAAAAGTTCTAAAGCGGATTGTATGATTTGTGATCTCTGCATTGAGAATGCAAATAAACGACGGAAACTTTAAGCGACCAAATAGTTTCCTGCGTTTTTTGAGGGTATAGATATATAGCCCTTTTAGACCGATGAAAAGTTGGATTCGTTGGACTAAAACTATAATGTAGAAATTATTTAGTGCCTACCCATGCACTGTGGATACTGCTAGCGAGAGACGACATTTGTTCTTTGGTCAATTGCTTTGGTGTATTCGAAAAACTCATATCACCCATTTCATTGATGGGCATCAAATGAACATGTGCGTGTGGAACCTCAAGTCCCATGACAGTTAAGCCAATGCGATTACAAGGAATAACCGACTTCATGGCCTTCGACACCGATTGGCAAAACGGTATAATGTCGCTCAAGATGGGTTCAGGTAAATCAAAAAATACATCGACCTCTAACTTGGGCACAACAAGTGTGTGGCCTTTCACCATCGGTCGAATATCGAGAAATGCATAAAATTGATCGTCTTCGGCAACTTTGTAGGATGGAATTTCTCCTTTGATGATCTTTGTGAAAATGGAGGGCATCAGAGCGAGATATCAAGTATTTCAAATTGGATTGTTCCTCCAGGCGTTTGGATTTCAACAACATCACCTACCTTTTTGCCCAGTAATCCTAGTCCAATAGGTGAATCAACCGAGATTTTCTTCAGTTTGATGTCAGCCTCTGCTTCTGAAACAAGTTGATATGTTACTTCCTTGTTTACTTTCAGATTTTTCAACTTCACCTTGGTCAAAACCACGACCTTTGATGTGTCTAATTGGCTCTGATCGATGAGTCGCGCATTTGCCAACACCTTTTCAATTTCGTTTATCTTTAATTCGAGCATGCCCTGAGCGTCTTTTGCGGCATCGTATTCGGCGTTCTCACTCAGGTCGCCTTTGTCCCGGGCTTCGGCAATAGCTTCCGCCACTTCTCGACGACCATTGCTCTTCATTTCATCCAATTCGGCAGCTATACGCTCATATCCTTCTTTGGTCAGGTAGTTAAATTTACTCATTTGATTTCTTTAAGATTAATGCTCAGGCACTCCGATTTCGTATATCTAACACAAGAGCGCTTCCAGCAGTAAAGATGGAAACGCTCAAATAAGTTTCACAAATGTAGTGTTTTCTTCTAAAGTGGATTAGCTAACCGCTATAAAATCAATCGATTACAGTGCGATGGAGACACCAAAGTTGTGTGTACCATCGAACACATCAGTCGCTCGATATGCATAACTGATGATCAATTGATTGTCTCTGTTCTTTTTACTTATTGGTAGTGCGAAGGAAGCCCCAGCGCTCAGTCCCGAATAGACATTGTTGATATCAACATTATCCTCCTGACCTACTTCAATTTTATATCCGGCTCTTAACATGAAACGTTCTTTAAACGAATACTCAAGTCCACCTCCGATCTGATCTCTTGAGAAACTATTAGCTGTAAAAGCTGCTAATAAGGTCAATCTATGCGCCGAAACAAGATCGGATTCACGGGCTTTACCCAGATAAAAATCATTGGATATACCAATATTTAATAAAGATGGCAACTCAAATGTCGCCGCATCTTGCTTTAATACAATACCATCGTTTGGTCCAATATCATCTGGATCTAAACGGACAGAAAGTCCTTGTCCGCTAAAACGCATTTTAGTACCGATATTTCGTAAGGCGATTCCAAATTTAAAATTATCGTTTTCACCAGTAACATACTGTACACCTGCATCTATTCCTAATCCCATACCAGTTATTTCCGCATTAGATTCTGAAACAACTCTAAATAATATTCCAACTGCTATTTTATTTTCAAACATGTAAGAATATCCGAGTCCGATATTGAAAAAAGTTGGTTCAAATGTAGCACCTGTCCCGTCCGGTTGGTCCGTTGTTGTGACACGAAGCTCTCCGAAATCGATTGACATTAAGCTCAAGCCCAGCGTACCTGTTTTACCGACTTTTTGAGCCAAACCGAAAGCATTTAATTTGGTGTTTGTCGCACTTAGGTAATCTGTATGGCCAATGTTGATTTCCGTTTTATTGATACGGGACAAACCGGCAATATTTATGCGCATAGCTTCTACACCTGTCACATTCGATGCAGTCATGGCGCTCAATCCCGCCGAACGTGCCCATGGATTCATGAGCAATTCGTACGCACCAGCCTCACCCTGTCTGTCCGGATTACCAGCAAAACTTATTAGTGTCGTGCATGTAAATCCGATTAATAAAATAAATGAAAAGTATCGATTAATCATAAGCTAACTATTGTGTAATATGGGAGCAAAGTGATTTTTGCTCCCTGTTATATTATTTAATTAATTAATGGCAGATGGATCAAATTTGCGATTCACACCAAACCATTTTATCACGCGCTCACCCAATCCTGGTGCTTCAACATGAATGAAATAAATACCACTAGCGATTGGAATACCATTATCATTTTTCAAATCCCATTCAACATCTGCTGCGAACAGTCGCTCTGGGATAGCTGAATTATTAAATGGTGAAACTGCACCTTGTGCATTTCGATTGTACTTACGTACAAATTTTCCATCCAGTGAGTAAATTGTAATATCACACTGCTGCGGTAGGTTTGTGATTTTCACAATATTATCCGTTGCTCGTGTTTCATAAATTGAGTAAGAATAATATGGATTTGGCACCACATTGATTAAATCAAGTGCCGATTCCACATCTTCTTCTGCGACGATGTCCGAAGCAGATTTTCCTTCAACTTTTATTTCATATTGATTGTATCCATCATTGCTTCCAGAAACAACCTCCCGTTCAAATTCACTTTTTACGCGCATACTCACGGTCAATTCATTTGGAATTAATCCTTCATCATATGATAACAATTCTTCGCCTCCGGCCATGATTGGAAATCCAGCCCAAGACACGAATTTCAAGATTTGACGTTTGCGAAGTCTTTTTGTTAATATTGGGGCATCACCGACAGCTAACAACGTATCATGGAGCTGTTTGCAACCGTCATACTCTAAGTTAGTGACGTACGTATAATGTAAATTTCCGGCCAGTAAATTATCGAACTGTGTAAATGTACTTGGATTCCACATCCGATCATTACCCGTAAGTAATGTGTCAGGAACGTTTGCAATTAACGCATTCGTATTTTCAGGATCGAATGCAGTGTTTTCTCCGAAAAAGATATTTAATCGTTTTCCAGTTTCCACATCTACAGCATATCCAGGAAAATATCCATAACCCACTGCGTCATTGCCAGTCGCTGAAAGATCATCAGCTGGAAGATTTGGATCATTTGGATCTGCTTCTTTCGTCACCGAAGTTCTTCTCAATAAATCAAAACTTTCAGAGTCCTCACTTATTTGATCGTCATAAACATAATTAGCAGACTGAACAATCATGCATCGACTCCATAAATCTTTATTTGAAGTATATACGATATCGACATTATTCAAATTTTCGAGACCATCAACATCTCGTCGTAGTTGAGCTGCAAAACTATTAAACCAACCCGGTGAATAAAAGAAACCATTTGTTTGATTTAAGCCATCTACACCGATTGTATCATATGCCAACAAAATAAAAGGATAAAATCCTGTCATAACATCATTGGAATAAATTTGCTCTGGATCACGTGTTCGAATATCCGCATCTAAATAATTAGTCTTTATAAAGTCAACGGCTGGCGTTGCGCCCTCAGGAATGAAATTATACCATTGTGGACCATCTGGATTCAAATATGAAATACTCGAACCTAAGAAACCATTAGATGCATCAATTTGAGGATTTCCAGGACCAACGCCTTGTGCGAACTGGACAGAAAATCCAAAATTGTGAATTAATTCTTCATTTAATACGTCTAAAGTTGATTCCGACGTATAGGTTTCTCCCACATTTGCTCCTTCGATTTGTGTCACCGTGAAGTTCGTTGTGTCTAAACTTGGGTTCATTGAATAGTCAGGAAGTGTCAATAAATAGGTACCGTCCTGAATGTTAATCGGATCATAAACCTGCGCATTAAGAGGCGACATGCCTGGTAAATAGGTCAATCTATCGACTTTGTTTTCAGCAACAACACGTTCACGTTCGACATTGGAAATATCAAGAATATTATTCTGCACACCTTTTCCATCAAGCAACGTCACCTCCAAACCTTCGCCATAAAAAGTGTTCAAGTTGAGGTGCGCGGTTTTTCGCGGAACAACTGTATAAGCTTGTACATTTCGACGCCCTACAATATAAGGAGTACGTTGACTCGAAATGGCATTTTCAGCAGTAAATGGCGTATGATTATTATAACCATATGCGATGACTGTATAATAATACTTTCTAAAATTAATCAGACGTGGATCTTCGCCGTCAGCGAACGCATCTTGCGTGACGCTGAAACTATGTGTAATACCATTATCGATACCTTCTACTTTTTCGACAGGTACGTAAAGTATTTCTTCTTCATCAGTGACAGAAGGGTCAATGATTCCTTCCCAGTTATATATAGTTCTAACACCATTAACTAAATCATAGCTCAATATCTCTCGTGCTTTCGTGATGTCAGCTAAATTGTCCTGTGTCGGTGTGACATCAACTGATGCCAATTGATATATTCTATATCCTTCAAATTTATAAGTTGAATCTTCAACCATTGAGTTTTTAGGTAGTCGTGGATCTTTCTGCTCGTAATTTAATCCTGCATTATTAGATGATCCATCAGAATTAGTTAACGTAAATACGACTTCTTGATCAAGCTCTAACAAAAACATCGTCGGTGCATCAGGACCATCTAATATTTCGAAGCAATTATCAAATAATGATTGTGCGGTACGATCGGCACGTAATAGTGGGTCGATCGATGGGCACGGGTAATTTGCTTCTTGCAACCATACGACACCGATGATCAACTCATTGACCGCTCCGGGAGTCAGTATGAATGGACCTGTCGTTTGTAAAGTTCGTCTATCCCATTCGATCACGTTCGCATTACACATATTCCAATCATTATTATCGTCAGGAGCAAACGGGAATGCATACCGTGTTGTCACATTGCCTGATTGATAACCATTTCCGCCAATGGTGTACGGCGTACCATCACGCCAAAACCCATTCAGCAAATTGTAAAATTCTTCTGCCGTTTCTGGTTCTTCTGTTCCAGGAGGATTATTACCACCGCCTCTATTGTAATATGAAAAGGAGGTCATTCCTAGGTCTTCGCGTGCGAAAGTACCATCTGGCTGTAGACGTGGCTCACTCAAAGGTCCGCGGAAATAATCAACACCTAAAATAGGTACTTCATCACAATATGTTGGAATGATCTGACCTCCGACAGTACAATCACAACCATTAATACCATCGACAGCATCCTCATTATAAACATACATCAAACTTTCAGTAGAGTCACATCCGATGAAGTCATCATCTGGACACCCTAAATCTGGATCGATCCACATAGAGAAAAATGTAGAATCGATTACTTGCGGGGCACGATTGATCAATTTATATCGGTAAAATGTCATATCATTTACTTCATCTTGGGTCCGATATCCAAACGCTTGCACTTGGACTTCCATACGGATTGGGTCACTCATCGTCACTTCATGTGTATTTCCTGCATCGTTATAGACGAAAAAATACATGTCGTCGGGAAATTGAGGTTCTATACACCCACGGATATCGATCACAGGATAGTCACCATCAAGTGGTTCATAAATTTCATTTTGATTATTATCGAAAAAATTTCCTAGTCCTTGTTCAAGATCTGGTAAATCAAATTCAAAGAAATTTCCAAAATATGGATTCCCACGCGCCGGCCATCTTCTCAAGTCCAGCGGAATTTCTGATTCGGGATATTCTACTCCTAAACCTCTGTAAAACTCAATATTAGCAAGGTGCACGCGGATTGAGTCTCCACGAACTCTGAAGAATCGATCCCAATTCGCACAAGTTGCTGCGTCTGTAGCACCTTCTTCATCAGTCAAAGGTCCTGGAAAGAAGTCGACACCGCTAGTCGTACGATAGTCTTGACAGGCCAATCTTAGCGATGGCGGTCCACCAGTTTCATTTGGCGATACACCGCCTAACCATACTGAAGCAGCAAAAATTGATGAAACCTCTTCAATCCCTGAGTCAGGATCACGTTTTGGTACAATATATCGACCATCATCAAAATTCCAAAATATATCGCCACCCACTTGAAGTCGAGCTCGAACGTTATTGACATCTAAATCGATTTCTGCTCGTGACTCAGCACAGTCAAATCGATATTCTGCACGCTTGTTTTCCTTCTTTGGTTTTATCGACGGGTCAACATGTGCCAATAAGGACAAACTGAACCCAAGGCAACATAATATCAATAGCGTAATATGTTTTTTGTATATCATAATCAGTGTTGTTTCGTTTCTCAAGTTAAAAATTAAAGTATGCTCCTAAGTAAATACGTCGTGGCAGTGTATAAAAGCCCGGTGCCAAAGCGCGAGCTTGATACAGATCAAGATAAGACGCTAGTGTTCCGTTCCCAGCAACTTCACGTGCTTCTGCGCCGCGAATAGCTTCAGCGCCTCGTGGGTGAGCCAAGAATCCTGAATCTTCAGGATCTCCTGTAAATGTGTATACGCCGGTTACGTTACGCGTATCAAATAGGTTTTGAACGCGAAGATAAACGTTGAACGAGAGTGGTCTTTTGCCCTCTTGACCTTTAAATAATGTAAAATCTTTATCAACCCGTAAATCCACATTGACAGTCCATGGTCTTCTTGATTCATTTAAGGCACCTGAAAATCCTGCACCGCCAAATTCCGTTGGATTGATCGATTTTGTGTATGGTCGACCTGAAACAGCCGTCATCTGCAAGTTTGCACCTGTATTAGAAAGTATGTCCGAACCAAATACCGTTGGACCATTATATTTCTTGCCACTTTTGTAGCGGTAGTCAAAAGTCAGATTGAATCGGTGTCGCTCATCAAATGATAAGGCAGATAATGTCCTAATATTTTGCCCGGTACTCGAAAGTGTCCGTTGCGTGTTCGGATCAGATCCTGTGCCATCGGCAAACTGCAATGTGTAATTGGCCAATGCCAAAATATTACCCGTACGACGTAAGTCGTATGTAAATGAAAATCCTTTAATCGTGGCAAAATCAATATTGTCATACGTCGTATATGCACCGATAGGACTTGCTACTTGCTGTAATGTTCTTGCCTGAATACGATCTCGCTCTTCTTTATAATAGGCGTTAATACGTATTGCCGAAGAGCTTGATATTTTTTGATTAAAGCCGATTTCATATTGTGTCGTCTGGACAGGCTTCAAATTCGGATTATTATTAATCGTTCTTGACGCAGCTGTTTGCTCGAAATAGTAGTAATCAAGTGCGGTATTAATCACACCTGCAGTTGGACGTTGATAAAGCACGTCATAATTTGCCGAGAAATTGGAAGATTCAGAAATTGGAAATGAAAATGAAAGTCTCGGAGCAAAATTCAATTGTGGATCATAGTCCTCAAAAGATCCATCTAGTGAATTGGCGTATTCCGGGTTTTGAATATCGCGGTCATCTATATCCTGTATTTTATAGTAAGGATTCACCGCATTACCACCGAAAATCACCGATCCGTCATTCACAGCACTACCGTCCGGTGTAAACCATTGCTCGTCTTTTCTGTAAGCAACGATCACATCACTGTCTGGGCTTTCCGTGTATACTTTTGCATCTGGCAATACACCTGGTGCAACTTCACCGACTGACGCTGCAAATTCCTCAGCTGTAGTGATATCATATAGTGAAAATGGATCTTTTAAAACCTTAGTATTTGCGTCATATCGCTCCATGCGTACACCAAGTCGGAAGATGATGTCTTTGTAAGAAAATCTATCTTGAATATAGGCTGCTAAATAATTCGGAGTAAATGGTGCTACTAAAAAATCTTGTTTCCCGTCACCGTTGGCATCCGCAAAAAAGTCATCGAAAGTCACGTCAGATCCTAATTTGTTTCCTAGATAATCATACCCGTAATAATCCAATAAACTCCCTGCACTTCCTGTGAGGCCTAGCCCATCGGTCAATTCTTCTGGTTCAAACCATTCTAACTGCATATCAGCAGGATTAATAGCATCAATATTCAAGAACTGATTGTAAGCAATGCCTAGATCATCCCGAATATTTTTATGAAAATTTTGTTGTACACCTCCTGCAATATTTGCTGAAAAAATTGGTACTGCTTGCGGACCCAAAGCAGTTTGTATTGTATCAAAGCGAACAAATTGTGTTGAATCTACTCCTGCTGATGCCAATGGCGCATTCACTAACTGTCTTGCTTCACTCCATAATCGAGTAGGATTCAACGACCAAACGCGACTTTCACGTTGCTCATATAAAAAGCCTATTTCGATCGAGTGACGTCCTTTGTCTGATGAACCTGGAATAAAATCAAAACTAGTCCTTACATCAAGTGTATATCGGTCGGCTTGGTCTTGCTGGAAGTTATTGTATACGGCACCTGGTGTAGAATGAAAACCCCAAGCATCTGTGTACAAATTACTACGGCCTCCGTTAAATGCGGGAAAATCCGTCACATTTAAGACGATGGCGTCAGGACCAATCAATTCTGCGTTCAGAGCGGTATTGACTGGGTTCAGGCCATTTCCATTTGGCGTATAATTCATAAATGCTGCATTATATCCGATGTGCTCAAGTAAATCTGTGTCATCATTGATTCCAAATGCAGGAGCAAAGTCGACATCAAAGTTTCCAACATAGCCATAGTCGAATATGCGGTCTTGGTGATTTAAGTCCTCTGTATTGCCTTCTCGTCTTTGATAACCACCTGTAATGGTATATGAAACATTTTGGATGGAAGAGAACTTAACTTCTTCACCTTCTTCTGCAGACACCTTTGTTGAACCTAGTCTATGCTTGATCCGCACATTTCCGCGGTAAGTGGTATTAAAGTCAAATGGATTGTTCACCCAGTTGTATGCATTCCATGCACCAGAAGGAGAAAACTGATTTGATCCATCAATATAACCACCGGAGAGGCTGATGTCCAAAGCACCACCGATTCTAAAATCAAGTTTTCCTGTAAGATTTAATTGCTCACTTGCCTCATTTGGTCTGGCTTCTAATAATTGAAGACTGCCGCCATTTGCCTCTAGTTGATCAAATTCTGCGTTTAAAAATCCACGATCATTTAATGGATCAGCCGTCAATTGTGCTATCTGCTCTTCAGTTGAACGATAAACGCCAACTGCTGAAGGGTTGTCATCGTCTTGATGTAAATACTGTCCAGAAAATCGGTATCCTATAACAGATTGTCCTTTGTCATTTTTCAAAATTGGACCACTAATATTACCTGATAACAGGTTGTAACCAAATTCGTCCAGATATTCTGAAGTTTCTACTTCGAATCCTCCTGAAATTCGATTTGATGGACCTTTTGAAGTCAAGGCAATGACTGCTCCAGTCACGTCTCCATATGAAGCTGGTATACCTCCAATGAGTGATGTCAATTGTTCGATTTCAGATTGTGGAATCAAAGATCCACTGACACGAATTCCATCCAAATAATAATCTGTTCCGGATGATCTAGATCCACGCGCAGCAATCGCACCACCATCAGTCGATGAAAGACCTGCAGTCAAGGAAGCGAGTGCATTCACATTTTTAGTAGGTAACTTTTGGATGTCGTCTGAGGTGAGTGTTCCACCAGCAGTGGTGTTATCAATATCGATTAGTGGCTTTTTATATTCGATGATTTCCACTCCGATGAGGTTAATTCCTGATCCGATCTCCAAGTCTACTCGTGTGACACGACCGCCGGTGACTTGAACACCTGTAATTCGTGTTGGTTGGTATCCCACGTAGCTAGCTTCTATATCATAAGTACCGCCATCGATGTTACCGATACTATAGTTTCCATCAAAATCTGTTTGAGCTCCCGTCACGAGGACACCATTTTTATAAATGGCTACATCCCCTAGTAGAATGGCTTCGCCTGTTTCCAAGTCTGTGACTTTACCCTCTATGGCCGTCTGCGCAAAAGCAGTTGCACCAAAAATGAAAGTAAGTAAAATTGTAGTTAAGTACTTGTTTATCATACGCTTGTACCTTTTAAATGTGAAATCCTGATAAATGTTAACGCAATGTTATGAAATAAAGGGATGAACTCCAAAGTTCAAGTGTCTCTTATTACAATTTAATGTCCGATCACCCCCTAATTATGAAATAAAATATCCATGTCAGTTGCTTGCGACATATATTATTTTTTTCAGTAATACATCAGCAATTTTTCGCTTCGATTCCACTGTCCAGCCAGCGACATGAGGCGTCATGACAACATTAGAAAATCGGCTCAACCGGCGCATCGTAAACACGTCATCACTCGTGTATTTGCTAACTTTTTCCTCTTCAAAAACATCGAGACAAGCGCCACCCAGTTGCCTGTTTTCCAGCACATTGCAAAGCTGTTCAAGCTTGACAATCGATCCTCTTGATGTATTGATCAATATTGCAGTGGGTTTCATAGCGGCCAAGAAATTTTTATCAACCATATTGTTCGTTTCATCGGTCAACGGCAAATGCAAACTGACCACATCACATTGTGCTAAAATCTGCTCCTGAGAAGTTATTATTTGATTTGGATGAAGCGATGGAATGTCCTTTTTGTACTTATCAAATATGTACAATTGAATATCAAATCCGTTCAATTTTCTGGCAAATGCGGAGCCGGTGTGTCCACAACCGATGATGCCGACCGACTTTCCATCGAGTTCCATCCCGCGCACTGATTCCCTGTTCCATGGACTCAGTTGTCTAACCATTTTGTCTGATTCTGGAATATGATTTAGAAGACTCAGCAACATGCCCAATGCATGTTCTCCGACTGCATTGGCATTTCCTTCCGGTGAATTGATGACGTGAACGTTGTGCATTTTAGCTGCCTCCAAATCGACAATATCCAAGCCCGAGCCTAAGCGCCCAACCCATTTCAAGTTCTCAGCGATATTTAGAAAATTATCGTCCACCCGTATTTTACTATTGATAATCAAGCCGTGATACGATGAAATAATATCCTGAACCGACTGGTAGGATATAGTGGGCTGATAATCTACCTTCCCTAATATTGCCAAGCCTTCCAATAAATTTGTGTGCACATCATCGGTGACAAGTATTTTCGATTTTTCTTTCATTCAAACGAATTTTATAAAATTTGACAGATTATCTGATTTAAGCCTAGCAAGGTATATATTTGCCAGCCAAAATCTCACCAAGACAATGCCGAAGATTCCCTCTATTCAATCCGTCCTAATCATAGGAAGTGGACCCATTATTATTGGTCAAGCTTGCGAATTTGATTACTCCGGTAGTCAGGCCTCAAGATCACTTCAAGAAGAAGGGATCCAAGTGTCACTGATCAATTCCAATCCTGCGACGATCATGACTGATCCTATGATCGCTGACCACATTTATCTTTTGCCGTTGACCATCGAAAGTTTGCGTCAAATTCTCAGTGAACGAAAAATAGATGCCGTACTACCGACAATGGGTGGTCAAACTGCGCTAAATCTTGCCATCGAAGCGGGAAAAGTTGGTTTGTGGGATGAATTTGATGTGCAGTTAATAGGTGTAGATTTAGAGGCTATAGAACTGGCAGAAAATCGTGAGCGGTTCCGACAACATATGGTCGATATCGGGATGCAAGTGGCTCCGTCATTTATCGCCAACTCGTTCTTAGAAGGAAAAGAGGCGGCACAAAAACTTGGATTCCCACTTGTGATTCGTCCGAGTTATACGCTCGGTGGCACCGGTGGAGGGTTCGTGCATGAGCCTGAAGAATTTGATGAAGCACTCAAGCGCGGACTCAATGCTAGTCCTACACATGAGGTACTGGTCGAGAAAGCAGTATTGGGTTGGAAAGAATTTGAATTAGAACTCTTGCGCGACGCACTCGACAATGTTGTGATCATATGTACGGTCGAGAATATGGATCCTATGGGAATTCATACGGGAGACAGTATTACCGTGGCGCCTGCGATGACACTATCTGATACGGCATATCAAGAAATGCGCAATAGCGCCATCGTCATGATGCGTTCTTTGGGCAATTTTGCTGGTGGATGTAATGTGCAATTTGCCATCAATCCAGCAACGGAAGAACTGATTGCCATAGAAATCAATCCACGTGTGTCTCGGTCATCTGCATTGGCTAGTAAAGCAACCGGCTACCCGATCGCTAAAATAGCTGCAAAACTGGCGATTGGTTACAGCCTGGATGAGCTAAAAAATCAAATTACTAAAACAACTTCGGCGTATTTCGAGCCGACACTCGATTATGTGATCGTGAAAATGCCGCGTTGGAATTTTGCGAAATTTCATGGATCAGACCACACACTTGGCCTCCAAATGAAATCTGTCGGCGAAGTGATGGCCATCGGTCGTAACTTTAAAGAAGCCATTCAGAAAGCCTGTCAGTCGCTGGAAAATAATCGGATGGGCCTTGGCGCTGATAAAAAAGAATGGATTCGAACGCAGGACATTCTTGAACGATTGTCTAAAGTGAGCGATGATCGCATCTTCCGGATAAAAGACGCATTCCGTCTCGGTGTACCGGAGAATTCCATATATAAATTGACACTCATCGATCGCTGGTTCTTGCGTCAAATAAAAGAACTCGTCGACTTAGAAAATAAATTAATCAGATGCAATGTCGCTGAGGACATCAGCTACGAATTGATGATGGAATTGAAAAAGTCAGGTTATTCTGACGCCCAGATCGCTTGGCTATTGCGCATCAATGAAAGCGAGGTATTCAATCACCGCATCGGTCAGGGCATTCGTCGAGTCTATAAAATGGTTGATACGTGTGCTGCTGAATTCGAAGCCAAAACACCATATTTCTACTCGACATTTGATAGCGAAAATGAGAGTGTTGCGAGTGATCGCAAAAAAATAATTGTTCTCGGTTCTGGTCCTAATCGGATCGGTCAAGGTATAGAGTTTGATTATTGCTGCGTGCATGGCATCATGGCCATTAAGGAGGCGGGATATGAAGCGATCATGATCAATTGCAATCCGGAAACGGTAAGTACAGACTTCGATATTGCGGATAAACTTTACTTCGAACCAGTATTTTGGGAACACATTGAAGAAATATTACACCTGGAAAAACCTGAGGGTGTGATCGTTCAACTTGGAGGGCAAACTGCTTTAAAGCTTGCAGAAGAATTTCATAGAAGAGGTATTCCGATTGTCGGTACATCCTATGAAGCGCTCGATTTGGCAGAAGATCGCGGACGGTTTTCTGATTTACTAAAAGAACTCAACATTCCATATCCGGAATACGGCGTGGCACACAGCGCGGAGGAAGCACTCGAGGTTTCCAAACGCGTAAATTATCCAGTACTTGTCAGACCAAGTTATGTCTTAGGCGGTCAGCGTATGAAAATTGTAATTAATGACGCTGAGCTCGAGCAACATGTGTTATCCATTTTCAAGCATTTACCTGACAATAAAGTCTTAATCGATCAATTTTTGGAACGTGCACATGAGGCCGAGATTGATGCCATATGCGACGGTGAAGATGTACATATCATGGGTATCATGGAGCATATAGAACCGGCTGGTATACATTCGGGTGATAGTAGCGCGGTACTACCAACGTACAGTTTGAGCGAATCAGCGGTTGAAACCATGAAAAAGTATGCCGTCCAACTTGCACATGCCTTAAAGATTAAAGGCTTGATCAATATTCAATTTGCCATATCGCCAGAGCGTGATGGTCAAGAAGAACGCGTATACGTCATCGAAGCCAATCCACGTGCATCTAGAACTACTCCTTTCATCGCAAAAGCGTATAAAATTCCGTACCTCAATGTGGCTACCAAGGTGATGTTGGGCCATAATAAGTTAAAGGATTTTACATTCAATCCTGACATGGACGGATACGCGATCAAAGTCCCGGTATTTTCATTTAATAAGTTCCCAAATGTGGATAAACGTTTGGGACCAGAAATGAAATCAACCGGGGAGGCCATTCATTTTATCAAAGACTTGAATGATCCATATTTTAGAGAACTTGATAGAAACCGTAGTCGCTATCTATATAGTTAACAACCACATCGACACGCATGAAAACAGGCTTATTTTTCGGATCATTTAATCCGGTACATGTCGGACACATGATCATTGCCAATTTCATGGTCGAGCAGACGGATTTAGACGAAGTGTGGATGGTCGTTTCGCCACATAATCCACATAAAGAGCGAAAAACACTAGCTCGCGACCATGACCGACTACATCTGGTTCGATTGGCGATAGGTGATAATTTGAAATTACGCGCCAGCAACATTGAATTTAGTCTTCCAAAGCCATCTTACACGGTTGACACGCTCGCATACTTACGCGAAAAATATCCAGAAAAAGAGTTCGCACTCATAATGGGTGGCGATAATTTAGTATCTCTGCCTAAATGGAAAAATCATGATGTAATCATGGCCAATCACAACATATACGTATACAATCGACCAGGGCATGAACGGACTTCTTTGGCCGAAGATGCGCGGATACACTTTTTAGATGCTCCCCTACTCAACCTCTCGGCTACTTATATACGTCAGCTATTAAAAGATGGAAAATCGGTACGCTATCTGGTTCCTGATGCCGTCTTTGAGTACCTTGATGGGTCTAACATGTATAAGACATAGGAAAATTCAAATAGTCCATCTGATCTGATTCAAAATAGAAAGTGCTTTGTCACGTTAATTGACTTTATGAAAAACATCATACGAAGTTTCGTCCTCCTTCTCCTCACTTCCACCGTTGTCTACGGGCAACGCGATATTGCCATCGGTGATTGGCGGGCGTATGTATCGTTCAATGAATTTTTTGATGTCACTCAGTCAGAAAAATATGTTTATGCGGCGAGTGAACGCGGTATTCTAAAAATAAAAAAAGACGACTTGTCGCTCGAAAAAATTACAAAGGTCGAAGGGCTAAGCGATACCGAGCCTAGAAATTTAAAATTTGATATTAACTCTGAAACGTTAGTCATCAATTATATAAATGGGAATATAGATTTATTGACAAACGAAGGAATTTTAAATATACCTAATATTTTTTCGAACGCCAATATTCGAGTCTCAAAAGAACCTAATCATACACGGCTCGACGACGAATCAAATGTCTACATCGCGTATGATTTTGGATTAGTTCAAATTAATTTACCGACTGCTACATTTGGCTTTAGCTTATTGACCGATTTTGAAATTTATGATTTTGTAAAATTGGATGATCGATATTATTTTTCATCAGAAGATGGCATTTATTGGGCAGACGCGAATCCCAATTTGAATCATGCCGACTTGAGTACCTGGACACGATTTGAAAGCGGTTGGCCATTTGATTATTTTTCAAAAAGCATAGCTGCAATTAATGGTCGGTTGTATGCCGGTGTCGACGGTGATCTTGTAGAAATTGTCAATGACCTACCTATTGTGCGTCAGGCGGCTGTTCAAAATTATTTTTTGCGAAACATTTCTGTATTAAACAGTAGTATTGGCGTGTCGTTTGAATACAACCCCAACTTACCGTTCCGTGTCGATGAATTATTTTTTCTCGATGAAAATGCTACACAAATCACCGCTTATCGTCAACAATTTTGTGTTATTCAAGTGCATTCCGTCGTACAGGATCAGACGGGACAAGTATTTTATGCAAACGGCAATAGTTTAAAATATCTTGAAAATGTAGCCTTGGGGACGCCGTGTTCTGAAATCACGGCGTTCGGACCAAATAATACGGATGCGTTTGAGATTGCCGTTCGCGATCAAGAAATACTAGTGGCTGCCGGAGAGATATCGAATGTTGGTATTCCTATAGAAAATAGAAATGGTATATATTCATATGAAGATGGATTGTGGGATCAGTTCAACCATAAAGATGGTTTTTTTGGTGATAGTGTCCGGACATATGTCGACATCGATGTCGGACCGAATAACGAGCTCGCTATCGGGACATTTTTCAAAGGCGTGATCTTACAAAGCGCAGACGGTTCTATGGTACAATTATTAAATAATTTTAATTCTTGTATTGAGTCTCAAGCGTTGTTAATCAGATCTTCAGTGACGGAAGTTCGATATGATGATCGCGGCCAGTTATGGTTATCAAATTATCGGGCAGAGACTCCTTTAAAGGTGATTGATCGTGATGGCGTTTGTCGTGAAGTGCCAATTTCGAGACAATTCAGATCCACCGAACTCGATGAAATAGCCATTGATGATCGCGGCTGGAAATGGATCTCGACCACGGATCCGACGGTAGGAGTCATCGTATACGACGACGGCGATTTCGAAGATCCTGGCGATGACCGATTTGAGATTATTAATACGAGCAACTCAGTGTTATCGGATAATGTGATTTCAGATATTGTTGCCGATTTGGATGGAGATGTATGGGTGGGATCAGAAGCAGGTGTAGTCGTATTTGAATGCGGAGGAGCGATATTTTCCACCGGATGCAGCGGCCGAAGACCTATCGTAGAAGTGGATGGTGTCGCGGCACTACTGCTGGAAAATGAGCGCATCCGCGCCATCGCAGTTGATGGAGCCAATCGCAAATGGTTTGGTACAAGTAACGGCATCTTCGTACAGTCACCGAATGGCGAAGATGAAATACTCCGATTTGACGAACGGAATTCACCGTTGATATCTAATCTGATCCGAGATATTTCGATCAATCAAACTACTGGTGAAGTTTTCATCGCTACCGATAAAGGACTGATGTCGTATCGGACGGATGCCACCCTTGGAGATGAATTAGTCCATGCACCAGAATCAGAAGTCTTTGCATTTCCGAATCCTGTTCGACCCGAATATGACGGACCTATTGCGATAAAAGGACTGCCGCGAGATGCGCGTGTCAAGATCACAGATATTCAGGGAAAATTAATTTTTGAAGGAGAGGCAAATGGTGGAGAGGCAATCTGGAATGGTCGCGATTATAATGGTCGAAAAGCGAGCTCAGGTGTTTATTTGGTTTTTTCAACATCGCAGTCGGCATTCGAAAAACCCGATGCGCTTGTTTCGAAAATATTGGTCGTTAAATAGAGGTTGAAATATTTTCTTAAAAGAGATGACATGCGGAGCGACGACGATAGGAGAAAGGTCCGTCATGACTCAAGTTCTCAGTCGTTTCAGTTTTTTTCCGTTCGTCAAAGTTATTATTTGTTCAGAATTATTTATCATCGAAATCATCGTATGAAACCGTATTTACCTTATCAACATTTAACTTTGATTCAAACACAATTAGAATACTTTTCTAACTTATTTAGTTTAAAACAAGAACATCAACTCTGCAACTTCGATATTACTAATTGAACCACCACTGCAATCACACAAACCACTAATAAAGTTGGAACGATCCATATTCCCCACATTAGCCCAGACAACGCTACTGCCAAAACGAACTCCGCCAAGTCATTTTGACCTCCTTCTGTCATATAGCATATTAATGCAAGATACAGACACAATCCAATTAAATACATAAATATAGATATAGGCAATCCTAAAGTCGACAATCTGAATTTTGATTTTCTAATCAAACATTTAAATAAAAAAGAATACGGAGCTACAATCAGAAGAAAACCTATCAAGTAGAATATATCTCTAGGGATTCCATTTGATTCACAAATCCAATGTGGACAATTTTCAAAATGCATTATTTCATTTCTTCTTAACTCTACTTCTTCAATTAATGATATAGAACTTCTTTATATTCAGCATTAAATACACACCTAATTTAAATAGGCACCGCATACTCACTCAACACCCGCTGATAAAGCTTTTCGTACTGACAGACTATTTTATCAAGATTGAAAAATGCCGCTTGTTCGTAAGCTGCTTCAGAAAACTGTCGGTGTAATTTTTCGTTCGACAACAATTTAATTGATTTTTCAGCGAGCATTTCATAATCACCAACCGGCACCGCAAATCCAGTCTGACCATTGATATTTACCTCTGGCAACCCGCCCGCATCTGATGATATGACTGGAACTCCACAAGCCATGGCCTCCAGTGCAGACAGCCCAAAACTCTCAGTTTCTGACGGTAGTAAAAATAAATCAGAAACGGCTAAAATTTCCTCGATGGCGTCTTGCTTACCTAGAAAAACAACGTGATTATTCAATTCTAGATCGGTTACGAGTTGTTCGATGGCGAGACGTTCGGGACCATCACCAACTAAAATTAATTTTGCGGGTATGGCATTTGCTATTATTCGAAAAGCTTTAACTGCAACGTCAATACGCTTGACTTTTCTGAAATTTGATACGTGCACTAATATTTGTTCGTCGTTTGGGGCAATCGCACGTTTAAAGTGTCGCTTATCCGTTTTTTTAAATCGATCAAAGTCAACAAAATTGTAAACTACTTCGATTGGTTTTTTAATATCAAATGTTGACTCTGTTAATTCTTTAAGATAATTCGACACTGCCGTGACACCATCTGAGGCGTTGATACTAAATTCGACGACCGGTGCAAATGTCGGATCGGAACCCACGAGTGTAATATCGGTGCCATGCAACGTCGTGACATATGGAATATGAATATTCTTTGAACGTAATATTTGGCGTGCCAGATAGGCTACCGATGCATGCGGTATCGCGTAGTGCACATGTAGTATATCCAACTTTTCATAGGAGGCGATATGCACCATTTTATTGGCTAGGGCACTTTCATACGGTGCATACTCAAAGAGTGGGTAGTCATACGCATTGACCTCATGAAAGTATATGTTCTCATGAAACATAGGCAGGCGCGCCGGCATGCGATATGTGATAAAATGCACTTTATGCCCTTTTCCGGCTAAACCCAACCCTAGCTCAGTTGCTAAGACCCCACTTCCGCCATACGTCGGATAACAAACGATTCCAATATTCATAGATATAAAATATGCTTGTCCAACAATTTATAAGAACAACTGTTCTAATCGCGAATCACAAATTCCAAACTTGGGTCAATATAGCATAAGCGATCTCGAAAAGCTCACCGGCATCAAAGCTCATACCTTGCGTATGTGGGAAAAACGCTATGCAGTATGTCAGCCTAGCCGTGACACCAAGAACACTCGGCGATATGGCGAATCCGACCTCCGTAGATTGATGAAATTGAGTCAATTGACTTCTCAAGGTCATCGCATTTCATCTATAGCTTGTTTGCCTCAAGACGAACTAGATATTTTATATGAGGAAAAGGTGGGGATGAGTGGCGGTGGATGCTGCCTGCTTGACCAACTCACGCTAGCCATCCAAAAAACACAAGAGAGCAAGCTATATGTGCTGCTGCAAGAACGATTAGAGAACCTAGGCATTCGTGATTTTGCGAGTCGTATCTGGGAACCTATGCAAGAGCGACTTGGGTTTTTAATCCTCTCTGGGGCATTGCATCAAATACACCTGAAGTTATTTAATCAAATCGTGGAGCGATTGTTGGAGTCCCAAAACATCGATTCCATGCTCAATGAAAACGAACGTGACGGCTCCGCTTTGCTCATCAATACGTGCGGGAGCTCGAGCGCTGTGTTTCATCAATTGACCAAACGACTATTAGTTGATAATCACACAGACGTGCTCAGTTTGAGTCTTTGCCAATCGGATTGGGAAAGTCTGGCTCATGTGTTTGAAAATAGACAGTTTGATACGGTATTCGTTCACTATCAGTCCGACTCCTTTGATGTCCCTCCACCTTATCACATGATTGACAAGTGGATCGATGAAACGTCGCAAGTCATCCTGTATGGAACGATTTCAGATGACCTCCCCATTCCTTCATCTTGGAAACATATGCAACTCAACGAAATAATCCATTTCATCGAAAATCGTGACGTGGGAATACAGATGGATGCTATATCTTGAGAATATAAGCTATTTTTGCCCGCTGAATCGTAAGATTCACGTTATCATTTATTCAATCAAATTAAACAACAATGAAAAAATCAATTTTCTATTTCTTGGCGCTGATGCTTACAGTATCAACAGTAGCTTGCAAAAAAGACAAAGGCGACGCTGCAGAAACTTCAGACGCCGGTAAAGTCAAAAAAGTAGAGGCTGCGGCTTCATACAAAGTCAATACGTCAGCTTCTATGGTCACATGGGAAGGCTACAAACCAACAGGCACGCATAACGGCACGGTCAAAATATCTGATGGAAGAGTCGATATGAAAGATGGCAAATTGGCTGCTGGTGAATTTACATTAGATATGACCAGTATCAACGTATTGGATTTGTCTGGTGATGACAAAGCTGGTTTAGAGGCACACCTCAAAGGGTCAAAGGCTGATAATGCGGATGACTTTTTCAATGTCGCTAAATATCCAAAAGCAACATTTAAAATCACCAAGGTGACCAACCTTGAAGGTGATGGTAAAGAAAATGCGATGGTGTACGGAAATTTGACGATCAAAGATCAAACGCATCAAATTGGTTTTAAAGCAAATGTCGATGTCTCAGGAAATACTGTTGAAGTAACAACTCCTAAATTCAACATTGACCGCACGAAATGGAATGTGAAATACATGTCTAAATCAGTCGTCGATAATTTGGGTGACAAATTTATCAATGATGATATTGGATTGACAGTTACATTGGCAGCGAATAAATAGTCGCGCAATGAATTTTTAATCAAAAAAAAATCCGTGGTGAAATGACCACGGATTTTTTTTTACTTTTTTCAAGAAATAAATTAGTCTTCTGAATAGTATGAAATAAGTGCGGTAATTTCGTGATCCTGTTTATACGCACTATATATAATGTCAAGCGATTTGACATTAGTTGGATCTTCTTCGATAGCCTCGGCTAAAAGTATCATTCCATTTTTACGATCTTTTCGATTGAATGCGAGAGCGGCTTTGATATAAGTTATTTCCGATCCATATGTATGATGCTCTGCTTCTTGCAATACCTCTTCGGCTGCATCGTATGCTTCAATATCGATAAGAAACGCGATATGATGAAACCAATATTGCATTTCTTCCGGTCCGGCTTCTGTCGCCTTATTGAAATAATAATCTGCTAGCGTATATTCTCCGGTCAAATGATATGACTTAGCAAGGTCCGCATAATACTCTTCGCGACGATCATCTAATTTTATTGCTTCCGAAAAACAGTCAATAGCTTCTTTGAATCGACCAACTTGAAAATGACACACACCTAAGTAATAGTGTGCTTCGTCATCGTACGGATCGACCTGAATGGCTTTTTGCAAAAACTTGCCTGCTTCTTTTGGACTGTTAAGTTCGAGATAACAGCGTCCTGCACTGACGAGCAGCTCCATATCAGGACCAAACTCTCTGTAAGCGTCCAGGTAAATACTGAGCGCTTGGCGAAATCTTCCGATTTGAAAACACATTTCCGCACAGTCTTTGTACCCAACTTCAAACTTGGAATCAATCAGAAATGAATATTCGAGTGCCATGACGGACTCTGGGTATTCGCCGAGACAGGCATGCGCGTGACCGAGGTTGTACCATGCTTGATGATTGTATGGGTTGCGGTCGATAATATATTTGTGTAATAAAATGCTCTCTTTAAAGTTTTTACAAACTTCAACGGCAATCCAAATTTTTTCTAGGGCCTTTTGATCATTCGAATCGATGATCAACGCTTTTTTCAATGCGTTGAACATGCTTTCAAAATCCTTTTCTTTTTCAAAAATATGAGATTGACAAATCAACAAGTCGACTCTGTCGTCGCCTTTGGCATCTGTTAGTAGAATATCTAATTGAGCTTTTGCTTCATCGTGCTGACCTAGACCTGCTTGCGCATATATAGAAAGTAAATCTAACTCTCGTTCACGTGGTGCGATCATGAGACCGCGTTTAGTGATTTCCAATGCTCCATTGAAATCTTCCATTTGGGCCAGTAGTCGGGCCTTTGAAATATAGAAGTCGGAATTAAAAGTATATTGATCTAGTCCAAGTTGGGCTACGTGAAGTGCTTTTTCATATTCAAATTCATTCTCGTAGAATGAAATCATTTGCAGAAGTTCTTTGTCCTCAAAATAAGTGTTGAGACCATCATCCTGGGATTCAAACGCGGATATGAGACGGTTCAGCACATAATTATCTTGTAAGCGTTGCTGCATGGGATAGTTTATGTAGTTTTTTAGTTAATCTGGTTCTTCAAATACGGAATGCTTACGCACCCCGAACGCTGTGCTAATTTGAGAATCTTTATCCACTAATCATAACGGTAATTTTGATATTACAAGAAATCCTAATTTCATGCTAAACAGTTGACCTTCAATTATATATACATATATGGTGGACATAGCCAAATCTTCATCACCTTTAACCCGCACATCTCTAACAAATAACACATGCAAGACCATGCTAATACAAGCCTAAAAAAAGTTGAAACTTTTTGAAAATAGTTTATTTCGGACAAGAATCACACTCCTTTTTTGGCAAAATTGGTTGAGACTTGATCGCCACAGCAGAATATTGAAGTCCTACCCTTGACGGTTAGTTAAAGATTGTAAAAGAACGTATTTGTATAATTCGTTATTTGAATAATAACAATATGAACCTTTTTAGAAAAGACGGACGGCAGTCATAAAGTTCGTCGTCTCGAACATGACTATAAAATAATAAAAAAGGAGATCCGAAGACCTCCTTATCATAAGTTGAAATTAGCTCAAAGTCTATTTCACTTCAAACGTTATTTTAGCGTTGATTCGGAACTTGGTAATATTGTTATCCGAAACTACTGCAGACTGTTCATTGATATAAATTGATCGAATTCCAGAGACTGATTTTGAAGCTTTTGTTACGGCTTGTGCAGCTGCATCTTCCCAACTTTTTTCCGACTCGGATAACACTTCGATTACTTTTAATACTGACATAATTGAAAATTTTAAATTTGAAAAATTATTTATTAAGATTTACATTAATCTCACGAATTTTTTCATCGATACGTGGATTAGTGGGCGATAGTGTTTTCGCTATATCTAATTGGACTTGAGCTTCTTTCCAATTGTTCATTAATCCATACGTTTCTCCTAAATAATAATGTGCCAATATAAATTTGTTGTCCAGTTGAATTGCTCTTTCAAATGCGGATTTAGCTAGATCGAGTGAATCTGTTTCCAGATAAATCAGTCCTCTGTTGTAATAGCCACGGGAAAAATTGGGATGCATTTCCAACAGTTCGTCATATTCGGCCAAAGCTTGAGGTATATTATCATTGAGCCAATACATATTTGCTAATGCCATTTTGGCCTCAGGATTCTCAGGGTCGACACGCAAGGCATTTTCATAATACTTTCGTGCTAATGGATTACCGGCATCTTCAAAAAGCTGACCGAGTGCCAGATGTCCTTCTGACAAATCGGGGTCACTTTGTATGGCCCGCTGTAAATATTCAACTGCCTCCAATGTTTTTTCTTCGTCTCTAAATACACTTCCCTTCAGTAAGAGAGCACGAGCGTGATCGGGTTCCAACTTCAATACAGCGTTCAAATTGAAATGTGCGGCTTGATGACGTTTAATGATAAGTTGAAAACGGGCCAATTTCAACAATGTCGGAATGTGATCCGGTTCTATTTTTATAAAATCCTCCAATGTTTCGATGGCTTGTCGCGACCGGTTGTCATTGAGAAATGCATCAGACAACAAATGCACGCATTCAATATTTGCCGAGTCGATTTCTACACAAGAAGTCAAGTCTCGAATTGCTTCTGCGTAAACCTCTTTGTTGAAATAATACCGTGCTCGATTTAAATATGCCGGCCCACTTTTTGGATTAGTTTTAATCGCATCATTCAATTGCTGTATTTCATCCTGCTTTACAGTTGAATTGGATTGTTGATCTACGCTGGTATTATTGCCGCATGAAATCAGCAATAAGGTCATGACCAAAACGCCTATGAGGTGTCTATCCATATACATATTTACTAGTTTTACGTTTATATCGACAAAGGTATCTGATATCAAACGAATACATCTATATCCAAGTTTACTCCTATGCATCAGCATGATTTATATGCAATCGATGGGACAAACGGCCGTTTCGAGTCTTCAAAAATCGCAAGTCAGACTAACGTATATATATACTGACACACTTAGTGATCAAATGTTCAGTTTTTCTGAGGCTCAAAATTTAGAAATCGCAACGAGCGAAACGGTCGCTACCAATGGTGGCTCAGACCTAATCGTAACATCGCTGAATGATGATTTCGATGTCGAAACGTATATAGATTTCGGTAGTCAGTTTGACGACGAAAGTAGTTTCATCGTACCATGGCAAGATGATTTGCTAATCGGCGGGCTGTTTTGGGACAGTATACAGATCGGGCAGTTGGATATTACGGCTACCGTGGGCAATCGGTCCGCATTTGTCGCTAAGATCAATAGAGAATTAAAGCCTTTATCAGCAGCTTCATTATCGAGTTCATCGTTTGTGCGCATACGTGATGCTGTCGCTTTAGCCAATGGAAACATTCTTGTGATTGGATCTACGATGGAAGATTTGTTTTTAAATGAGAATAGCATTATCGATAATTTTTCTGGGATATTCATGTTGGAATTAAATGTTGATCTCGAAATTGTCCGGCAAAATTTTTGGGCAGCCACTGATCGCATTGATGATTTGAAACTCAGCATTATTAACCAGGAATTATTCGTCAGCGCTAATTTTCAAGACACGCTATTTTTAGAATCGGGGACGCTTGCGACTAGACGTTTTAATGTTTTGAATTCGTGTCTCATCAAAATTAACAATCAATTTCAAGCCACTAATCATGTTTTCTTTAAATCTATTTTTAATAACGATTACGTAGTCGATCGTACGTATGAACAAGATATTGAGATCATCATCAACTTTAGAGGCAATTTAGTTGTGGATGATATAGAATTAAATGGTCGACCGCAGTCAGATCAAAGCACCGTATGTGTTATAGATGCCGGACTCAACGTAAATAATATCGAACCCATGTCTTCCACTGATGGCGCACGAGTCGAGGCTGTGAGTCATATCGGCTTAGGCCTTTATGTCGGTTCAGGTCGGTATGAACAATGGCGATCTACAAGTTCGATTTCGCAAGATTGGCTATCACAAGATATTTCTTCGGCTTTTCCAGTATTTATTCCACTGGCAGGAAATGATTATTTCATCGAGCGCATATTTCATCGAAACGGACATATGCAAGTCGCCGGGATTTTTCGTGGCAATCTCGCGTCTGATGATTTGATGCTAGAAAACAATGAATTGATCTATCAACCATTTATTTTAGGACTTGAGTCTCGGCAAATAGACCAAGAAAATAATTTAGTGATCATTCCGAACCCAGTCATTTCATCGTTCAGTATAAAACGCATTTCTGATGAAACTCAATATTTTATATATAATGTACTCGGAAAACTAGTGGCTCAAGGTCAGGTGAATGGTCAGGTCAATATTTCGCATTTGACACGCGGTGAATATTTAATAAAAGTTATGGATGGTGACCGCGCCATGCATTCAAAGCTTTTGAAATTGTAGAAAAAAAAGACCCGACTAAATGCCGGGCCCTATCAATCTACAAATCAACAATTGGTGCTTATTTTTTGAAAAGGCCGCCTAGCATGCCGCCTCCCATACGCACTAAATCATCCATGACACTTCCGTCGCCATCTTTGTCAAGAAAGCGTTCGATCAGTGACATTTCTTCGCGCTTTTGCGCAGTAGACTTTACCGTATTTGACAGTAAAGCAGACAAACCCCCTTCATCTAAATTTTGTTCTCTTTTTTGCTTGCCGAGTATCCCCATGACCATTGGTGCCAATTTCATCATCAGCGACATAGTCGATTGTTTATCTAATCCTGACATCTTTGAAATCAATGTCGATGTATCTTCTTGTTTTTGTCCTAAGACATGTCTTAAAATTCCAGCGCCATTCGCTGCACGTGGATTGGCTGCTTGTTTGTTTCCTGATAATAAGCCCATCACATCGTCAAGGATACTTCCGTCATGGTCATTATCTAAGGCACTTGCAAGCGCCGAGCGTCCTTCAGGTGAAGCGGCGTTCTTAGAAAGTGCTGCTGTCAACGTTGATAAAATACCACTTGCAGCTGCAGCCGTTTGTTTTTTGTCTTGTCCTCCGATCTGCTGTGTCAAGGATTCCAAAACGTTGTCTGATAGTTGGTTTTGTAAAAGGTCTAAAATATTCATTCTTAAAATATATGATTGGTTATAAAATACATGTTCTAGACAGTCAATTTGATCAAAAGTCACAATTAGGATTGAGAATTATCATTTCATGGGGTATCTGCCACACGAAATAAAATGCAACATGACTGCCATTACTAAATCACGAGGTTTAAATGTTGAGTCGCCTTCGTAAAGTCACCAAACCAAAAATGGCTCTTTTGTCGATCTTTCCATTTTTCTCAAATCACTGATACGCAGGCATCACTAATGCGCCAAGTACTAAGTCAGTATAGTGTTATTTCTAAATACTTTGGGATAAATCGAGGCGCGAAGAAGGAGAATAGCCGTAGCTCTGCGACTGATAAGCAACGAAGAGATATCACAAAGGATGACGAAATAATCATACATGAATTTAGTG